>Ga0123342_1000001_pt1 | contig 235635 bp, 137 predicted proteins | sample Turbeawhitnodule_FD_89960 | JGI IMG/M metagenome (GOLD analysis project Ga0123342, IMG submission 89960) | Root nodule microbial communities of legume samples collected from Mexico - Turtle bean Mexico white nodule | ecosystem: Host-associated > Plants > Roots > Nodule | place: Mexico... | reverse complement strand
TTAAGAGAATTTTTGTCAGTTAATATTGTGCATTCAAAAACTATTAATTGTAGTAATTCAGTGATAAAATTTGATGTGATGTGAGTATCGAATTTGAAAAATTCGAAAGTAAATTGCAATTTTCAATGAAGCTTAAACTATATAACTTATTTTGTTTTTCGTTTGATATAACTTAAATATGCAATATTTTAGGTTATTTTAATGAAGACAGCTATTTTTTGTTTGCTGCTGCTCTGTTATTGGTTGTTACTAATTACGAACAAGGAAGTTATAACCATATTTTTTTAGGACTTTAAAATAATTAGTAATTAGCTGTAAACGTGATAATATCAATTTTAAGATTATACCAAACGAAAGAATTAATGCGTACCATGAATTTAAATTAGTTTCATGTAATATTTATTTGATGTCATGAAATTTGAACATAAACAGTAGTATAATGTTTGATTGGTCATAAGAGAAAAAATTGAGTTTAAAAGAGTTGTTTTGTTTATATTAAAAGAAATTAAATAAATTTGTTAAAAATGGTTGGGTGAGCTAAGAAAAATGTTTTATTAACTCTTTGTTATTAACACAGACTTGGCACAGTTTACGTGCCATTAATTGACGCTGTATACGTAATTTTTGGTGAGGATGTGACATTGATTCTATATTATAATATATGACTCGTAGGACACGTAAACCGGTGTAATAACCCTACCAAAATTACCTAGCCACAGGTTTCTCCACGTATACTGGACACACGCAAAACTGGTTACCGTATATATGTAAGTGTTTACCTATGTGATGTTTATGGTCACCTACTCTTCATGAAAAAAATCATAGGCCCAACAAATACTCGCTATGATAGACTAGAAATGACTTTGATACTATATTATGAAGTGGACTTTAAGTCTAACTCAACCCCATAAAACCAGCTCATAGGGTTGAGGTTTGCACTTCTTATATACAATAAAAGACTCTAATCTCTAGTGGATGTGGAATCTTCAACACTATATTTTAAAGTTACGATGTTAATTCGCGTGCAATCTCACTTTCTCATGTTATTATCACATCTACAACGTTAAATATGGAGAAGAGAAGATGTCAACCTATCTGGTGAGGTAATTAGTAATCTTGGATCCGGGCATTTTCAACAGTTTTATCTTTGAAGTTATTGGGTAAACGATGGAGACAGGCATAGAAAATAGGGAATGGTAAAGTTTTTGGAAATGTTATTGAAATGACGTTAGGAAGGAAGAAGATTGAAGGTTAGAAGCAATGTTTGTTAGTATCCATAGAGAGAAGAATGATTAGGGGAAAAGGGACCCACCAAATTAGAAAGAAAGTGGTGTATCTGCTGGCATGACAGACTGGTTTCTACCATCAAACAGAGAGGACAACAACATACACATAATCACTCTCTTCTTCTTCTTCTTCTTCTTCTTCTTCACAACCATTCATCCATTTCTTCACCTTCTTTCTACCTTTCTTCTTCATTCCTCCATGGCCCAAGAACCCCAAAATCCACCTCCTCCTCAGGAAGTTCCGCCCCTCGTCGACCCTGTTCCCGTCGACAACCCACCCACCACCCAACCTGAACCGGAACCTGAACCTGAAGTCCAACCACCCACCATCGAAGCTCAAGCTGAAACTGAAACCCCGGAGAAGGCTCAGGCCGGTGTTGAAGACAAGATTTCTGAATCGGTTTCGTTTAAGGAGGAGACCAATGTCGTCGGCGACCTCCCCGAGGCCCAGAAGAAAGCCCTTGAGGATCTCAAGAAGCTTGTTCAAGAGTCGCTTAACAAACGCGACCTAACTGCCCCCAAGCCCGCCACACCGGAACCAGAGAAGAAGAAACCGGACACCGTCAAGGAGCCGGAAGTGGCAGCAGGAGAGGCCGCGGAAGAAGCGGAGAAGAAGGCACCGGAAGTTTCGGAAGAGAAGAAGGATGTTGAAGTGAAAGAAGAGACGACGGAAATAGAAGTGACGGAAGACAAGAAGGATGCTGAGGTGAAAGAAGAGACGAAGGAAGTAGAAGTGACGGAAGAGAAGAAGGAAGTAGAAGTGACAGAAGAGAAGAAGGATGTTGAAGTGAAAGAAGAGAAGAAGGAAGTAGAAGTGATAGAAGAGAAGAAGGATGATGAAGTTAAAGAAGAGAAGAAGGAAGTAGAAGTGATAGAAGAGAAGAAGGATGATGAAGTGAAAGAAGAGAAGAAGGAAGAAGAGGTGACGGAAGAGAAGAAGGAAGAAGAAGTGACAGAAGAGAAGGAGAAGGTAGAAGAGACGACGGTGGTGGAAGAGGAGGTTGGTCCGGAGGAAGTGGAGATATGGGGAATTCCGCTGCTGGCGGATGAGAGGAGCGATGTGATTCTGCTAAAGTTTCTGAGAGCGAGGGATTTCAAGGTGAAGGAGGCCTTCACCATGCTCAAGAACACCGTGCGTTGGCGGAAGGAATTCGGAATAGACGCTCTGGTACTGGAAGATTTTGGAAGCGATTGGGACAAGGTGGTGTTCACCGATGGACAAGACAAAGAAGGACACCCAGTGTGCTACAACGTGTTCGGTGAGTTCGAGAACAAGGAGTTGTACAACAAGGCCTTTTCGGACGAGGAGAAGCGCAACAAGTTCATCAGGTGGAGGATTCAGGTGCTGGAGAAGAGCGTGAGAAGCCTTGACTTCTCACCCACTGCCATCTCCACCATTGTGCAGGTCAACGACCTCAAGAACTCTCCGGGACTCGGCAAGAGGGAACTCCGGCAAGCCACCAATCAGGCCCTTCTCCTGCTTCAGGATAACTACCCTGAGTTTGTGGCCAAGCAGGTACCCTCTTCAACCCCTTTACCTTTTTTGATCATCATTTCAACTCCTATTCAACTGTTTTTTGTTTGTGCAGATATTCATCAATGTTCCATGGTGGTACCTTGCCTTTTATAGGATGATCAGTCCCTTCTTCACACAGAGGACCAAGAGCAAGTTTGTGTTTGCTGGGCCATCCAAGTCTGCAGAAACCCTTTTCAAGTAAATCATTTCTTTCTCTTTTGCTTCCTCTATTTGCTTCCCCATCCATGTATTTCGGTCTTATTCAGATGATTGATGCACAGATATATTGCTCCGGAGCTGGTGCCGCTTCAGTACGGTGGACTGAGCAGAGAGGGTGAACAGGAATTCACCACTGCTGATGCTGTTACGGAGGTCACAATCAAACCTGCAACCAAACATGCTGTCGAGTTCCCAGTTTCTGAGGTAACCAATCATTTTTTTTCTCCCTTTCTTTAAGTAGAAAGAGTGTAGGGTACTGATATATAAATGTTTCTGAACCTGCAGAAAAGCCATCTAGTTTGGGAAATCCGAGTGGTGGGTTGGGATGTGAGCTATGTGGCTGAATTTGTGCCCAGCACTGAGGATGGATACACTGTCATTGTGCAGAAGAACAGGAAAATTGCTCCCGCAGATGAGACCGTAATCAGCAACGGTTTCAAAAGTGGTGAAGCTGGCAAGGTAGTACTCACCATAGACAACCAAACATCCAAGAAGAAGAAACTCCTCTACAGGTCAAAGACCAAAGCCATCGCAGAGTGACATCAAGGAACAGATTCTAAATTACCATTCGTGTTCAAGTTCATGTTCATGTTCATGAGGATGTGGAGGTGAACAACAATAAAAGGGGTGTTACTGTTATATGTATATTCATCATCATTACAACTATGCAACTTAATTCGGGGGTGGGTGGGGACTTCATTCTTTCATACTGGGTTATTTGCTTCATAAATTATTTTTGTTTAAGGTCTGGGATTGGGAATTTCATTGGCGCTGCCTAGTCTCTTACTGTAATTTGGTGTTTTGTTTATTTGATTCTGGAATTGGATGAAACCTTTGGTGCTTGGAAATTTGTGAAATGGAATCAACTGGGCTAAGCCAAGAAAGGTTGGTGGGGAGGGAAGAACAGTGTGGGGGTTCATTTGTACATCAAAAATTATGTCACTCTGGACTGTTTGCATTGTGATACTCTTATGGCTGTAAAGTTTGTTTAAATGTGATCATGTATTCCTTACTCCCCTAAAGTATATAATTAAAATTTACTTCATTGTTCCAAACTTTGTCTGTTTTGTATGGATGAATTAAAGTTGTATTTGGTGTGCAGAAATTCATAAAACTAGCCAAGTATATTGAGTATTGAAGACAATTTGGATCTTTTTATTTTACTATTTCGAATAATATGAAAAGTAGGAAACTATTTTATTAATTTAGTTTTCTTATAGATACAAACAAGTTATAAACAAGTTATTACAATAGGGCAATGAATCGATCTGCTTCTTCTTCACTGTTTTCTCATGCTCCAGTGTTCATCAGTCATGGATGTGAGTATCTTTCGCAACTAGCATTGCAATGCGGGAAAATCGAGCACAAGAATGTGAATAATGGAAGTTCTTCATAATTTCTTCTGAAAATCTTGTTTTAGAAAACATTCGTTCTGAATATTTTACTCTGTTTTGAAAAATGTGTTCCAAAATATATTTCATGAATTTTAAAAAATGTGTCAAGGAAAAACATTTCAAAACAGCAAAATAGGTAATCACTAAGGTTAATTTAAATAAGGGTAAAATAGTCATTTTAGAAACTGTGGAGCTACATGTTCAAATTGAGGGAGTACAGGAAGCAATTTCCAAAATTGTTAATAGTACAAATTGCTTTCGATCTAAACCAAAAGTCCAATGTGATGTTCATATGTGCCTCTCTCAAATTAGAATCCATAAAGCTGATTCAATTATAATTAATAAAAGTGGTGAAAAGAAAAATAAGAGTAGTTTAATCAGAAAATGAGAAGACATTAATTAAAATAACGAAAAATAAACATATAAAATTGATCATCATACATAATATTGAATAAAGTGTCAATAAAGCATTAAGTTGAACTAAACTGAAAATTTGCTTTATTAAAAAAAAAACTGGAATGAATGAAAGCAAAGCAAAGAATGGATTATGGTAACAGCTGGAACCAAACATAATGATTACAGCCATGTGTTGGTAATGTTACACACTCAATCCATGATTGAAGCAAAAGAAGAAAGAACAAAATGTGAGGTACCCCACATACATACACATTCCACCAAAACTTTGAAAGCTCAACCAACCCATTCCTTTCTTTTCAATTTAATAACTTTCTCATTTTCTATATAACTTTAATAATAAATCACATCTTGGTATAACAACCCCTTATAATATATTATGTACACATTTTTCTTCAAAACCAAACATCCCAAAAGTCCTAAAATCACTATTTTAACACAACTTTTTTTGAAAAACAAAGTTGAAGGCATATTATTTATCCATTAATTATCGGGTACATGATAAAAAAAAAATTAATTTGAAATTTTTAGGTTAAAATTGTATTGGTATTGTTAGAAACAAAAGTAGATAGAGATGGATATATATATATATATATATATATATATATATATATATATATATATATATTTATTTTGTAGAAACAGAGAAAAAGGAAGAAAGTGTTGCAAAAGATAATGATTGATTTGAAAGTATAAATGATGGCATCAATTATTACTGCTCTCGACAACCTTAGTCCACGAGTGATTCATTAACTTACATTACATCAATGTTAACATCCAAACTTACGAACGTTTGATACGAACAAATAAATGAAAATAAATTACTGGTTTAAAAATGTTTGGTTGAAGAAAAAGAGAGTAAATTTAAGAAAAAGATAAAGTAGGAAAACATTAATTATATTACCTATTTTAATTTCAATAAAATGAATTAATATTATCCGCTTTGTGCCCATTCTCTCCCTCCAACCAAACAAATAATTAGGTATTGTGAAATGAAGCTTGTTTACTAGGTAAAAGACACTGATAAACTAATTAAAAAGTCAAACTTTAATCAAACTGTTCATTAAAAAATGTTAAATTAACTTGTAAGAAATTAATAATTAATTGTTAAACAAACTTGCAATTTAAATAACGATAATTTTAATTGGTTAAAGTTCAATATTTTATTAAAATTGAAATAATCAGTGTAAATATTAAAACCAAAACATAGCATAGTAAAAAGATGGATATTTACGATCCCTTTAATTAGTTGTTTAGGGTTTATTCCTGTCAAGAGTAATAGGGAAAACAAGAGTAAAGAAATAACTTTTTTGAAGATGAAAATAATTAGCCATTCTTAAAAAAGGTTAACAAATGCTACTATAATACCTTATTTAGGCAAAGAAGGAAAGTTATAAATGAATGAAATGTTATTAGAATTGAAAAAATTAGTAAAACGCATTGAAAAGTGATGAAATGAAGTTTTAAGTGCAAGAGTTGAGAGAGAACATGTTTAATTTCAAAATAATTGATCTCTAACTGTCAACGTATGCAAAAAGTAGTTATATCTAAAATGAACAAAACCAATGAAATTGCAACTGGAGATTTTACCTAACTTGGAATTGAAAGCTGGAAGATACTTGTATTATTCATACGGTTTATTGTTAACTACCTTAATCTCCATGGAATTTATACATTCCACAAGTTGAAACAATTAAACTTTTTTTCATTTTTCATTAACTATATCACTTTAAACATAACATGAACACGTAATTATGAGAATCTGAATGCATATATTCCCCCATTGTCATGCATGATAGAGGCACAAAGAACAAAAACACAGCCTGTGCTAGAAGAGGGACCTAGAGGGAGGACATTCTAGCTACTTTTGGAATTTAACCCTATATACTCATTCAACATTTGATTGGTCACTTCTTTCTAAATTCCAAGCAACTACCACACTAGCAAACCGCAATTATTTCTTGCATACTTGCACTAAAAACAATTACTTTATTAAAGCTTCTTTCCACAGAGAACCTCCTTTAAATATTCCCCCCTTACCTAACAAGGTTCATGATGCATCTGGAGAATTTACAAAACAGCACACAAGACTTGCATGTCATTCTCCACATGACTAAAATCTGGAGAATTTACGAAACAGCACATATGACTTGCATGTCATTCTCCAAACCAATTATTGTGGATAGAATCAACAGTAAAGTTTATACTATTATGAAAATAATGTCATCATGAAATCTGTTAAGATGATCGATATATTACTATAATGTGGACTTTCACAATACATGCTTCGTCTATGTAAGCATACTAGGAAGAAGGAGGATTCGGTCTCGAGTATGCTTAGCTGTTGCAAAGTTTTTCTGTCCATATAAAAAAGAAATGATGGAATGAGAATATCAAAGTTCAACAACTTAGAGAAGACTACCTAAAATGGTCTAAAGACATTTAAACAACATCCTTAAAATGCTATCTCCTGTTTCCAGAAAAATAGGCCAGGAACATATAGTTACAGATGTAATTGATACTGTGAACAGGCATCAGATTATCTATGGTGGCAGCAGAGGGTCAGATGATGATGAATAAGGATTTGTCTCCTCCCCACACTTTACAGGCTGAATTGAAGATATTAGTCATTAATTGGATAATCAGCGGTTTATACTGTGATAAAATACATTTACATGTGTGTCTATAGTCATTTAGGTAGTTAAAAAATCTCAACCATTGATTTTTCAGTCAACAGTCCTCGTTCCATATTTTACCCTCTGATGTGCATGGACTTTGGAGAAGTCAAATCCAATGGATAAAAGTACATTCTCAACCATTTACAGTCCTCGGGTAAAACAGAATAAAAAATCAAGAATAACAAAGAATAATCGAGTATCACTAAATAAAGGGTAAATGCACAAATAAGAAGACAGAAGCAGCCTCTGCTGCAGTATTCAACCAAAGAATAAGAAGTAAGACAGAAGCAGCCTCTGCAATATTCAACCAAAGGTAACCAATCTGAAGTAATTACTCTTTTAATTTCATTTATAAATAGAATGAAAATCAAATAGAAATATATTAAAATGAAGAATTATAAGCAAGAGAGAAAATATAGAAATCAATCATACTTCTCATTTACTCCTTCTATATTAAATATCTATGACATGCAAAATGCTCAGAATTGGACCAAAACCAAACTCCACACTGGACAAGTACAGGAACAAAATTTTACATCGAAACTTCTAACAAGCAGACATCCTTCCTACATGTTGGTTTGGCTCACCCATCAAAGTGATATATAGTTCTGGTGACAAATGTGTTCTCACAAACCAACTCTAATATCAATTCCATGTGTTACTCTCTTCCCCAATATTGTTCATCACTAGAAAATAAAAGAACAATTTAGACTAGCGGAACTTTTTGTCTTGCAATGACGTATTAAATACAACAAAGACAGAAAAAGACAATCTGCAAACGGCTCACGACCAAAACTATAGATGAAGAATGGGCAGAACAAAAGGCAACATGCATATTTCTCACTCTTGAAGTTAAATTTCTTTCATGTACCGAATACCACCGGAGAGTCTAGAGGTGATTTTCGCTCAATCACAGTAGGGTTTGATCATGAACCTGTAAAGAAGCCTCTTCTTTTTCAAGGTAGGATTATCTATGGTGAGCAACAATTTCCCCAGTTCACCAACTTTGAAGCTATTGGAAACCACTGGTTCATCGGTGGGGGACATCTTTGTGGCCTTCTGTATGACAACTGTATATGCATCTTTAGCATCAGGCTTGAATTCAGCATTGTAGGAAACCTCCCAGCCCACCACCCGCAGCTCCCAAACAATAATGCATTTCTGGAAAATCGCATGCCTCGATTTAGCAAGACACTTCAATTCATAGATTCATAACACAGGAGCATGACAGAATCTAATCTAGTTAAAAAAGAAGAGTAGAATGAAAGCCACCTCATAGATAGCAATTTCGACAGTTTGCTTAGTGGTTGGCTTTATAGAAAGTTCGGTGACAGGATCAGACGTAGTGAAATCGGGGTTGCAGTCACAGAAATCTACACTGAGGCCACCATACTGCACCGGCACTTGCTCGGGAGAAATATACCTATTCAATTCAAGGAAAGAAACACGGAAGGTTAGATGATAATAGAGAGAAGAGTAGAGTAGAGTTGAGTAGTGACTAACTTGAAAAGAATGTCTGGAGATTTGGATGGTCCTGCAAAGATAAACTTGCTTTTGGTTCTCTGAGTTAAGAAGGGATTGATCATGGTATAGAATGCAAGATACCACCAAGGGACATTGATGAAAACCTGCAGAATCACTATCCCTTCTGTTAGAGGTAGTGAAAACAGAAATGGAGGAAGCAAGGAAGGAAGTGAAAGGAAAAGGAACCTGTTTGGCAACAAACTCGGGATAGTTGTCCTGAAGCAACTGCAGAGCTTGTTTGGTGGCAAGGCGAAGTTCCCGTTTGGCAGGGCCAGGGGAGTTTTTGAGGTCATTGATTTGGAAAATGGCGCTGATGCCTCCGGGAGTGAAGTCGAGGTTCCTGATGCTGCGCTCCAGCAGCTGAATCCGCCATCGGAGAAACTTGGTTCGGTTTTCCTCGGTGGAGAAGGCCTTCTGGTAGAGCTCCTTGTTCTGGAACTCTCCGTAGACGTTGTAACAGACGGGGTGCCCCTCTCTTCCGTGGCCGTGCATGAAGACCACCTTCTCCAACTCCTCTCCCAGATCTTCCTCCAGAAGCTTCTCGATGCCGAAGTCCTTCCTCCATTGGAGAGTGTTCTGAATCATCACAAGAGCATCCTTCACCTTCAAGTCGCGCGCTCTCAGAAACTTGAGAAGAATGACGTCAGTCCTCTGGTCCTTCAAGAGAGGGACGCCCCAGATGGAAACCTCGCCTTCCTCCTTCCGCTCCAACTCTTCCCTCAGCGCCTTCTTCAGCTCTTCGATGCCCTTTCTCTCCGAATCAGAAACCCTATTGCTCTCCTCCTTCAATGACTCGCTCTCTGTCTCTCCGCCTGTAACCTCTTCTTCTTTCTCTTTCTCTTTCTCTTTCTCTTTCTCTTTCTCCTTCTCCTTCTCCTTCTCCTTCTCCTCGACCACAACCGCCTCCTCACTACCTTTTACTTCCTCTTTCTCTTTGCCTTTCTCTTCATCCACAAGCACCTCCTCAGCCTTCACCTTCTCCACAACCACATCGTCGGCTTTGGCATCATTCTCCGATGACAGTGACGGAGGGTCCTGCGGCGGTGAAGCGGCCGGAGCAGGAGGAGGAGGGTTTGAATCATTTTGGGCCATTTGGGAGAGAGTGAGTGAGAGTGGAGAAGACAAGATAGAGGTTTTGTTCTGTTCTGTCTTTTAAAAGAAACATTCATTGATTCGTTGGTCCGAATCCTATGCCACGCCATACACACATGACACAAAGTTCTCTACGGTGCTTTCTTCTCCACCCCAGCCCAGGCCCAGGCCCAGACCCAGACCCAGGCCCATATACATACACATTTTATTTTCGATTATATTTTTTTTACCATACACAAGTAAGACAAAAATAAATAAATTTTAAGGTTTAATTTTGAGAAAAGAAAATCTAGTAAAGACATTATTTACCATTTTATATTTTTAAAATTATTTTTTTGTACTTTTCTTTTTAGTTAAATAGAAAATACTTTTTTCTCTTGACACAATTTACATGTGAGTTTTAAATATGTGCAATGAGTATGATAATTTTACATAAAAAAATGTTTGATTAAATTATAGTATAAGGTTGAAAAAGAAACAGAAATTATGGAATGGGTTGGGCCATGGGCCTGATGTTAGTAGCCGCAGAGATTGTGTAAGCATGGTTGTAACTTTGTCTCTCCCACGTTGGAGAACACATTCTTGTTACGTTGTTTTGCTTTGTCACTGTAATCATCGTATAATCTATTATCTGTAATCATTCTCTCGCTCTATTTGTGGTACTGGAGATTAGAAACAAGAAACAACTTCCTCGTGATGAATAGCAAATCCAATTGCTGTTCACACATTCTTCCCCATCCTAGGTCTTTCTTATTTTGTTTAAACCTCGAACTTTTCACAGTTATTATCATCATATGAAGATAAATAAATGTATAAATATTAAAATCATACAGATTTAACATATAATTAAATAAATTATACATCTTGTACATGATAACACAGTTACGGTTTTTGCTTGATGATGTTATTTTCTCTTATTGAATCATTAACATTGGTGATTAATTTTAAGTCTCTGTTTGATTGACATGTTGTTTACTTCTATTTTCGTGACACAATATGATGCATTGTATTTGGTGGATACATAACTTTTTGGCTTTCTTATTGTGTTTTGTCTTGATTTGTCCATCCTAAGTCATGAATGATAGTTAGAAATTTGTCAAGAAGTTCTGTTTTATTCAGTTCAAACATTACAAGAGAAAACCAAAAAGGGTCCCAAGGACTGAATTAGGATGATTCCAAACTGACTGTGAGATTGACCCTGTGACACTCCATAGTTACACTTAGTTAGAGGCAAACCAAACCGATGCCAATGTACGTGTGTGTATATTTGTTTCTGGGCTATAGATTCTTATGAGTGTGGTTGTTGTTGATGTTGATGTTTTGTGTGGAAAAATGTTTGATATTTTTTGTTGTGTGAAACAGAAATAGAAGATGATGGGAGTTGTCGCTTGAATATGGATTGTGAAGATGGAGTGAGATTGGAATTAAACTTGAGATTGAGAATGTAGTATGAAAAGTGGAAACGAAAATAGTAGTTTTCTTGGCTGAGATGAGTGCACGTGGCCACTGGATTTATGTGTAATTGGCAGCCACAATAACAGAAAAAAGAGAGGCCACACAAATAAATACCGATCCGAATTCTATATTTGATTTTGCGATATCAACCAAAAACCAAGCTGTGATGTATATGTAGCCTAACCTTGCTTGTGTTGGTTTGGTTCATGCATGAATGGCTCATATACTGGCGAGTAATCCCAATGCTTCACACAAACTTGTGTGCTCAAACTTGGGATACGGTGCTAGAAGAGGATCCAGAAGTGGTTCTTACAGAGTGGGAAGGAAAAGGCGAGGTGGGGGTTTGGTGTTGCAATGCAGCAGCAGCACAACCACAAGCACCACCAGTTCGCAACTACCTTGTGTTGATGAGGATGTGAGGTTGCAGATAGAGAATGGTAGCAGTGGAAAGCTGAAGCAGCAGTTTGAGTATTTGGCGTGTGAGTATGGATGGAGAGTAAGGAAGCTATTTGAAAACGCAGAAGAGATAAGAAAGGCATCTCAAGTTCAGGCCGAAGCATTTCATGTTCCTATCTCTATTTTCAACGACCTGTTCTTCCAATTCTTTCAGGTTCTGCTTCTCTCTTTTTCTTTTTTCTTCCTCCTTTTCCAATCAAACAAATCACTTCATTCTTTTGTATCAATTTTTAAAAAGAGTAAACAAAACAACTCTTGTTTTCGCTTTTCAAAAGGACACTTTCCACTAAATTTACTATTATATTTAAGGAGTATGAAATAAGTGTAAAAGAATGTGAAATTTAGTAAAAATTGCAGAAGCTTTCAATTCAACTACTGATTTGTGTGAAGCTGAGCTTTATATTTTCTGACCAGGCACCCACCCACCTCTTAATTATTCTGTTTTGTTTTTGTTTTTTGCCTTGAACCAATAGGCGGAAGTGCTTTCAGGGCTCCTTTACAAGCTTAAAAACTCACCACCTAATAGGTAAATTTGTCCTTTTCTTATGAATATTATAGTCAACAAATATGTGAACTTGTAATATAAAAGTACTTAAAAAGAGAAAAAAAATTGATGTATCATTCAATGACCTTTCTTGTGTTCACCTATTTATTTCTTAGTTATAACGCCACAATGTGACAATAGATATCAACCATAACAAGGATCATGTGCCATGCTAAAGAGTATTGAAATTTCAGCAACTGTTCTGTGAAACGTTAGACAGTAATGTGTGATATGTTATTCAGGTATGCTTGTTTGGTAGCTGAGGCAGCAAAAGATGATCAAGATTCAGCAAAACAGCTTGTGGGTGTCATAGATGTGACTGTCTTAAGAGACCAAAATGTGCTTCAACATCTTCCATCTGAAGCTGAAGAGTACCTTTACATATCAGGAATAGCAGTCTCCGAAACTTTCAGGTGATTAAGCACAATTTCATAATGAGTACATTGATCTTGCTGGTGTTGTTGTGAAGGTGTATTTAAGAAACTAATTGATAGCACAGGAGGAGGAAAATAGCGACTGCACTGTTGAAAGCCTGCGACATGCTTTCCATTTTGTGGGGTTTTGAGTTTCTTGCCCTTCGAGCCTATGAAGAAGATGTGGGTGCTCGCAAACTGTACGCAAATGCTGGGTACCAAGTGGTGTCTCGAGATCCACCGTGGACAAGTAATTGGATTGGAAAGAAATGTCGTGTTCTTATGATCAAAAGAACTAGTTTGCCTAAGTAGCTTAATTTAGAGTAGATATCTAAACAAAATAACTGTAATCAATAGTTGAATAGATTATAGTATGTGCTGGTGTGATTTGTTCATTATTTCTCACATTTCACCCCCTTTTCCTGTGAAAGACAAGATTCAATTAATTGACCACCCAAACTCCATTTCGAATCCCCCTTTTCCTTAATTTAATCAATAGCTTGGGTTTGAAGTTTGTTTCAAAGATCATTCACTGATTTTCAGATCTAATCACACAAATTAAATCTACAAAACCTACATGCCCATTCATAGACGTAATCAACAAATAAAGATTGTTAATTTTGCATTTCAAGTGAGAAGCCTTGGACTTGGCTCGTAATATGAGAAAGATGTTGGATCAGAAAGGCGTTGTATCACGCGAACATTGGATGAGGATCCACTAACGAGAAGACTAACTAATACTTGTTAGAAATTAAGTTCATAATCACTTGGTCTTATCATCTTCCTAAGAGAATTTATGAAAAATAAGCATTTATCAGGTATCAAGCTAAAGCAAACAAGTTCTAATTTAACCACGAGAAAAGGAAAGGAGAAAATGATCACAATCAATGAGCAACTTAATTTTTTGTGACATCAAACATGTAAAATGCTTATTGCTCATTTGGACGGAGGTTCACACGGACAATAACACGACACAGAAAGACATATAATCTTTACACATAATCTTTAAAATGTAGAACACGAAAACAGAAATCTATATATTATAAAATTATGAATTATACAAATTAATAAAGATTTATGTACATAAATATATTTAAGCTCTTTTTAGTAGAATGTTTCAATTTTTTTTAGTAAAAAGATGTTTTTTATGATTGATTCAAAAAGATTTATTTCTTATTTTTATAATCATACTAAAATTTAAACAATAAATTTAAGTTTTTAAAAAATTAATGTATTTTTCATTTTTAAAATTCTGTTATAATTGTCAAAAATCCAACAAATATTTTTTAATTAAACACTTCATTGATACGTGTATTCGACACGGACACGTCATTTAAGAAAAATGTCTACAACCCACCGTTAGTTCTATGAATCTGTTCATTTCACAGGGGATTCACCTTTTTACCCGTTTCCTTAAAAGCACAACTAAGTAGGACACAAGAAAAGTTGCCTGGTAAAGCATCCCATCATATACAAACAAATCAGAGTGTCAAAAACAGACAACAAATATTAACTTAAAATCCTTACAAGCATACAACACGCGCAGTTATTCATTATCATATGAGCTTTACACAAACCTTGTCCTGATATGTAGAAACCAGAGATTGAACAACTCAAAGCAAACTGTATCTATGGTTCCACAACGATTTTTCCAGTAGCATGGCCATCAATGCTCTTAGCCCAAGCATCTTCAGCTTTGCTCAAAGGAAACTTGGAGTCAATAACAGACTTAAGTTTCCCATCCTTCACTAGTTGGAGTAGATGTTCCAGGCCCTCACGCTGGACAGTTACTACAAATGGCACCAGCCGCTTCTTGGAAAAAGTAACTTTCTTCAGGGCAGCAGTCCACAACGAACTTGCATTAGGTGTTAAATCAACTACAACTGCCTTTTCAGTCAAATTAGGTTCAAAAGTTGACCAAGATATTCCAGTTGTACAGTGTATGACTGCGTCATATTTCCTACCAGATGGACTCTTGAGCGCTGCCCCCTCTGGAGTCCTGTAGTCAAGAACCTCATCGGCACCTAAACCCTTGACAAACTCAATGTTGCGAGCCCCACAAGTGGCTGTGACATGGGTGTTCCCTAGCTTTGCTAGTTGAACAGCATAGTGACCCACACCACCTGAAGCAGCAGTTACTAAAATGTTCCTGGTCTGGCCAGTCCCATCAAGCTTCACTCCTGCAATTTGAGTGAGGGCATCACGAGCTGTGAGTGCAGCTATAGGTAATGCTGCAGCTTCAGCAGCTGAGACTTCAGGTGGTCTGGAAGCTGTTATGCTCTCACTGGCCACAGCAAACTCAGCCAGTCCACCTCCATACTGACATTCAACACATACAACACAAAATGGGTATTAGGCAGTTGCCACCAGCATATGAATTGGAAAATATTCTTTGACTTGGAACAAGTTCAGGTATAACATGCCAATTATTTCACACTAGAATTTATCTGGCAACATCATATATTCTACATTTTACTAGTTTTTTATAGGCACAATACACTTTCATTCAAGGGGCAATAAGTGATTTCTTTTAAGCAAAAAGAAAAACATTGAAGCAGTATTATTATGTGACTAAGAAAGGATGAGCTTTGGCATGATGTAAGATTGCTTTCTAAATATGATTGTATAATAATTAAGAAAGCCTTACTGTTCAAGTGGCAAACATGTTTTGCAACATTCTATAAGGTCCTAATTTAATTTTTGTGGATTCCACGTATGACATCACTCTTAATACCTTTTTGTAGTTTTTACTCTAATAGAAGAGTCTTATAAGATTCACACTCTCGTTTTTATTTGGTTATTGGTAGAAATATATATTAAATAATTTTGTATTCTTATGAAAAAAGAAAACCCTAAGTGTTATGTTTCATACATGTCAGCATACTCGGAAGTTCTTATAAAACTCAAGAAAAATGATACATCATCGATAATTTTGCTCCAGTATACAACTCTCTTTGCCTAAAATTTCAATTTTTGTAAGAAATGACAAAAATACCTTCTTTTATATCATCAATTAGAGGTTGTATAGTGGAGCTCAATATATCATTGCTCTAAAACTCAATACTTAATCTTATGCCCAATGTATAAGACAATGTTTTGGTGGTTGTAGTTTTGACATACAAAAACTATAAGAGCAGTAACAGCGAGTATCTTGTATAACAACGACTATCTATGAAGCTCTACTTCTTTTGCCAACAAAGATGTTCGTGAAACAGCAAATTAAGATGGTGGTGGTTCCAAAAAAATTGATTCAAGTTTCCCTCCTTCTTAAAGCTGTTTAGGGTTGCAATTAGAAGTTAAAAGGAGTGAAAGAAAGAGAAAATTGAATTACTTGATGAGTGAGTTTAGTAAGGACTTTGTCGCCAACTTTGAAATCTTTGACTTGCGGTCCGATCTCAACGATTTCTCCAGCGACATCGGTGCCTGACAGTGATGGCGATGAAGCAGAAAAAAGAATGGAAATTATTCATGATTATGAATAGCAATGAAAAAAAGAAAGTGAATGAATGAATGAATGGAAGCATACAAGGAATGTGGGGAAAGGATCTGGGCAAAAACAAAGGGCGCAGAAGACCCTTCTGAATCTTCCAATCAATGGGGTTGATGCTGGTTGCTTCCAATTTCAGCAAAACCTCATTTGTCTTGGGAGTGGGAACGCCAACTTGAACGTGCTGATGGTGGAAATGAAGAAATTAGGTTAAATTGAAAGGAAGTGAATTGAATTGAACAGAACAGAAAGAGAGGAAGGTGAAAACCTTGAGGCCGGCGGCGCCGCCGCCGTAAGCGTCGTAGTGAAGCGCGTTCATGAGATCGGGAGTGGTGGTTGCGCTTCTCGTTGTCATCTCTTCTTACTCTCTCGCTCACTCACAGATTACAACTTCAATTCTTTTTCTTATTATTGTTCTAATTATCCATTTATAATTACTTATTTAAGTATTTTTCATTTTTTACTCAAAATTATATTAATTTTAAAATTTTAATTTCTAATTAGTAAATAAAGAGTTAATAGATTTATTTTATTTAAAGTTGTAATTATTAATTTTAGTTATTTAAGAATTGCGCTTTACTATTTAATAGTTGATAAATATTATTTATTTTGCTTTACTAAGAGTTTTTTTTTAAATTATAAAATTTATAATTAATTGAATACATTTATTGCAATTGAAATTATAAATATTAAACAAATGCATTGCAATGTAATATTTTTATCATACAGTGTTATATGGTTTTAAGCATTTGAATGAGATTATGAAAATTCATTTCTAATGTTTGCGTACCAAGCAACATTGTTTTATATTCGTATCTATTAATTAAATGAATTAAAAAATCATATTATTTATTATACTATAAGAATAGAAGTGTTACAAGCAGAATATAAATATTTTAATATTAAAGTAAAGAGTTTATAAATAGAAAAAAATATTTATTTAAGTTTTATTTTTAAAAATCAGCATCTCTTTTAAAACTTTTTTTCTTTCTCTTTCTTCGACTCCTTTCTAAAGATCTCAAAAATTAGTTTATGATTTTGAAGATCAAAGTTTGTTATTGAATTCCCAGTAAAAAATAAATCAAGTTTATATAATAATTTTTTTTTAAAGTAAATTTCTCTCTACTCCTCTTTTATGAGTCATGAATGAGAAATTATGCATGTGTTTACCATAAAGTATGTTGCATGTAGTGTTTTTAGAGTTAAAATGAGTCTCTATTAGTCTAGGGTCATAAAGATAGTTAATATTATTTAGTGAGTTTTTTTGTCTGAATTTTTTACCAAACATTCATCATGTATTGAGTTTTGATTGAGATTTGAGCCCCAAATTTTTCTCACAAGATTTATAATAATTTTTTTATTCATCATTGCCAAGACCAAAAGAAATGTCGATTTGTGTGTGAAATTGTTTGATATTTTTTTTAAGTGAATACTCATCTGTTTAACCTGGAATTTGTCAGGTTTTGTCCCAAATTCAATCGATATTATTACATGGAATTCCAACAAAAAAATTATTTCGGAATAATTTTTCAGAAATTTTGTGAAAACCAAGACTATCCTCTACCAAATTGTGTGAAATTTCACCATACTTTCTACAATTTTGTTATGGGTCCATACTATGTTGAAAAATTCCTATGCAAGTACTTTCATATGTTGTTTGCATCAAGCTAAGGAGTTACGTCCATAAACAAAACACAAAAATGAGATATAGGGTAGAAAAGTCAGGTCGTTTTGTTTTTAGAAAACCAGTTTTGTTCACTCTTGGTGAGGGACTTACTGCGCCTTATTCCTTGGGTCTTTTAGTCTGAAACTTTTACAAGAGATTCGTCATTGTGTATATTGAGATTTGGATGAGATTAAAGCCCCAACTTCTGTGTAATAATTTTTTATTCATCATTGACCGGACTAAAATAAATGTTCTTTAATTCGTTGGACGAACCAAAACACTGAGCAAGTAAGGGTTTTCTAAAGTCTAAAAAAACATTTTTAAATATTTCTAAAAGTTAAAAATGTATTTATCTTTATTTTTTTATACTTGAAAATGACAAGTATATTGTATTTGAACATTTTTATAATATAACGTATGATAAATTTTTAATTTATTCATATTTGATTTAAGTTGAATTTATAATAACTATTTCGAAGGAAATAAATATTATATTAAAATGTATATTATATCTATTATAATTAATTTTTTGTTTTATATTTGTATATTAAAGAGTATGGTTAAAGAGTATTTCTATGTTTATTTATTAATTTTATGTGTGCATTACATATATAAATATAAGCACATTAAAAAGTAACATATGAAGCATTAACATATAGTGAATTTATGATGATGAATTCAAATTACTCACTTTTTTTTAGAGAAACAAGAAACACAAGTAAAGTAACAACCTGAATTACAAAAGGAATCAAACTAAAAGTTTGTATATGAATGAGGAAGAAAAAAACTTGAAAAATAACATAAACAACCGAATTACAGTATGATATGCAGGACCAGTTATACCATAGACTCATACCATATTTCCAAGCTTATAAACTACAGTAATAATACCTTTACAATCTACTCATTAGGTATTTTAACATGTAATTTTATAACCATCACATCATTCCCCGTATCTCAATCAATTTTCTTTACACATCCACTCGTACCTTAATCCAAACAGACTTACTTTTTCACACTTTCTTCTCACAATCTTCCTCTCTCACACCCTTAACAATATGAGAAATGAAGTTGTAGACTCATAGAAGTTTTCAATATATCACTTTTCTATAAACTATGGCTCCACAATAATTTTTCCAGTGGCATGACCATCAAGGCTCTTAGCCCAAGCATCTTGTGCTTTGGTGAGAGGAAACTTGGAGTCAATAAGAGACTTCAGTTTCCCATCCTTCAATAGCTGAACCAGATTCTCCAGGCCCTCACGCTTCACAACTACAAAAAATGGCACCAAACGCTTCTTCGAAAAACTAATTTTCTTCAGAGCAGCAGTGATAAATGAAGATGGATTAGGAGTTAATTCAACTACCACTGCCTTTTCACTCAAATTAGGTTCAAAAATTGACCAAGCTATTCCGGATGTGCAGTTTATCACTGCATCGTATTTTCTACCAGATGGACTTTTCAGGGCTGCACCCTCCGGAGTCCTGTAATCAACAACCTCATCGGCGCCTAAGCCCTTCACAACCTCAATGTTCCGAGCTCCACAGGTGGCGGTCACATGGTGGTTCCCTAGTTTCGCTAGCTGAACAGCATAGTGACCCACACCACCTGAAGCAGCAGTTACCAGAACGTTCTTGGGTTTGTCAGTGCCATCGAGCTTCAATCCTGCAATTTGAATTAGGGCATCGCGAGCTGTGAGGGCGGCAATAGGTAACGCTGCAGCTTCAGCCGCCGAGACTTCCGGTGGCCGGGAAGCTGTTAGGCTCTCACTGGCCACAGCAAACTCCGCCATTCCACCTCCATACTGCGATTTCGTAATTCACCATACACAACACAAAAAAACACAGAATTAAACACTGATAGTATTTGCAGTTGAGATGAGATGAGATGAGAGGTGAATTACTCGAGTATTGAGCAGAGCAAGGACTTTGTCTCCAACTTTGAAATCTTTGACCTGTGGTCCGATCTGAACGACCTCTCCGGCGATATCGGTGCCTGGAAGCAAGAGATTGTTAGAGGTGAATAGGAGAAAAGAATGAATGGGAGAGATGAGAAAAGATGCATACAAGGTGTATGAGGAAAGTTTCCGGGGAAAAACAAAGGTCTCAGCAAACCCTTCTGTATCTTCCAATCCAACGGGTTAATGCTAACCGCTTCCACTTTCACTAAAACCTCCTTCTTCTTTGGACTCGGAATCCCAACTTCAACCTCCTGCTTACAAACAACACAATATGCCAACTAATTAATCACTTTTGTTCCAATTAAACAACACTAATAACATTACTTAATGAATTAATCATAATATTCTTCTATGCACGACGAGTTGGTAGACTCGACGTGAGAGAAGTGTGTTGTGTTGAAGACGAGTTGGTAGACTCGACGTGAGAGAAGTGTGTTGCGTTGAAGACGAGTTGGTAGACTCGACGTGAGAGAAGTATGTTGTGTTGAAGACGAGTTGGTAGACTCGACGTGTGTTGTGTTGAAGATTTTATATCGACTAGTAAGATAAGAAAGCAACAAACCTTCAATCCTGCTGAACCTCCCCCGTACTTCTCGTACTGAATAGCGTTCATCACATTCTTTGTCATCTCTTCACAATTATTTTCTTCTAAGACTATTCGTTTCAGAAATGTATTGGTTGCTTTCTCACAACTTTGGCTTATAAAAGCTACATTTTTGTTTGACAAATCATTTTTTGATGGTAGGGACAAATGATATTCTTCCTCCATTTCGGCTCAAAGCTTCAAAACTATAGGTGGCATGTTCATAACCATGTATATTCATTATTTATTTTTTTATTATTAGATGTTAATGAATTATATGGCTTCCTTTTTCACACCTGATCACTGACCAGAATGGTCTTCTGTAAATAGTAGTCGTTGTGCTCGTGCTTAAGAAATTTCAATATATACCCACCAGAATAGTCGTCTTTTCAATTTTTTATAAATAAATTATAGTTTAATATTTTTACCTTGGGAAATCTTTATAATAACATTAATGACAATTTCAACAATTAGAGTAATACTCAGGACCACAAAGTAAAAGAAATAAGATTTTTGTGAAAGGCACGAAAAACTGAGACCCCACTGAACTGCAGAAGAGTGTTTGTGGACTTTGACAAAGGGTGACGTATTCTTTGTATTCTATAAAACTTATTTGTCTTTTGGATTCAAAGGAAAAAAAACCCATCTACAAGTACCAAAATAAAACAACTGCTACTTATTTATGCATCAAATTATACTAGTTAGTATTTTATGATAGTAGAGTTTCACCTTCTCACAATACGAATCGATTGAAGAATTTTTTTCATCCTTGAATCTTAGTTGCATGCACGAAAAATCGCTGAATCACGAAATAAAACGATTTCGTATTGTGTGAATTAGTATGAATTTAAAAAAATGAGTAAATAAAAAAAGATAGATAACATTTGTTAATAACATGATTATGATTGTTTTGGTGAAATTATATAATATATATATATAATTTATTGTATTCCTTCTTAATTTCTTTCTGCATCCAATGTCCTTATCTCTAGTCGATGTGGGATCTCCAACACACCCTCCTCACGCCGAGAGTGATAGATAGAAGCTCGTGCGTGGGTGGCCTGATAAGGCCAACAAATACTCGCTAGAATAGGCTCGAAATGGCTCTGATACCATATTACGAAGTGAACTTTAAGCCTAACTCAACCCCATAAAACCGGCTCAGTAAGGTGAGGTTTGCACCCATTTATATATTATGAAATATCCTTATCTCTAGTCGATGTGGGATCTCCAACAGTCTTCTTGTCTTGTTAAACATCAGATTTCAAAGCATATTATTCTACAAGGAATTCTTAAAAATATTCTTTACCTGATATTTTTCATAATACTATTACTGATTTATCTTCTAAACCTCAACTATAGCATTCCTGTCATAGACATGCATCTTTTACTATTGTTCATTGAGTTATGAAGTCTGTAATATACCTTCCAAAAATTAAAATATTCCTGTGATAGTGTGCTATTGCTAAGACTCATTAGTTACTTTTTACTGCTCTTTACCTTGTTTTTCTATTTTACATTTAAGGACCATCCATGTAGACTGCTTCTAATGGTTTCCATTACTATATTGTGTGTGGATGCTTACTCTTGTTACACTTGGATATGTCTTCTACAATTTAAATCACAAGTTTGCTATGAAATGTTTTCATTCGTTTCAAAAAATCAAATTGGATGTGTGCTACATAGCTTACAATCTGACAAAGTTAAGGAGTTTTTATTTATTACTTTATATCTCCATGATAATGGCATATAACATCATTGTATATGTCTATACACACAAAACATAATGACTCCATTGAAAAAAAAAATATAAACATATAACTGAAACTAGTTTACCTCTCTTATCACTTGCTTCTTTACCTCTAAATTTTTGGGATTAGGCTTTTCTCACAACTACTACTATCATTAACATTTTATCCACCATTAATTTTCAAAATCGTAGTCCTTATGAAAGACCTTTTCACAAGAAACCTACCTATAATTTGCTAAAGACTTTTTGGTTGTGTTTGTTACATTATAATCATCGTAAATTTGATTTTTATATATTTTCTTGGATTATAGTGCTAGTAAGAAGAAATGTGTATTCTCTTACCATTTTCAATGAGCTTTTTTGGGTTAGTTATGATAGGATAATAATTTGTTTTCTTTAATTTTTAGTTATGTAGCACAGACACTGACACGACGAACACTCATACAACACAAATACGTAAAATCTCTAAAATGTAGGACACGGAGACACATATCTATATATTATATAATTATAAATTATATAAATTGACAATAAAAATTTATGTGCACAAGTATGTTTCAGATTATTTTTTTGAGCAGAAAGATATTTTTCAAGTTCACAAGGATTTGTTTTTTATTTTTATAATCATAATAACAATTTATAAAATAAAGTTTGAATTATACAATAAAAAATTAATTTATTTTTCCTTTTTAAAATTGTATTAGAACCGTACTATAATTGTCATAAATCTAACAAATACTTTTTGAATTGGACATTTCACGGATACGTGTCCTACAGGTGTCATACGAGTGTCGATATCCGATACGAGTATCGGACATCGACACGTCATTTAAGAGGAATGTCCGAACTTTATATGAAGGTCTAAATAAAAATATTTTATTTTTTATATAAAAATTTAAAAACATGAATAGTTTAGGTGTTGTTTGGTTTAGATGGTAGTAGAAGATAATGGGTGAATTGGAATTAAGGAGAAGAGATTAATAGAAAGAAAAAATAAAAAAACAGAAGAAAATATAATATAATAATTATGGTGATAGAGGAAAATAGAGATACATAACATAGGGCGAGGTGAGGAGAGCTAAGGTGAAGGAGGGGATGAGAGGAGCGTGAAGTGCGTGACCAACAAAATGATAGCCGGTACTGTGCCTGTGCGGTGGCAACCACCCAACGTTAGGTTTAGGGCTGAGTCTGCGGTGAAGAGAAGAGGGAGTGTGGTGGTGAAAGCCTTCGGTAATGGAGATGGAAAAGGTAGAGACATGGGTAGGGTTTGGAGGGAGGCCTGGAGAACTGCCAACGACGGCTTTGAGCGCTTCGTCTTCGAAGCCAGGAAGACTGCCGAGCGCATCGACCGCCGCTACGCCCTGTCGCGCCGTCTCTCCTCCGTCGCCAGCGCCGCCGCCGACCGAGCCCGCGAGATTGATCGTGAGTTTGAGATTGGACAGCGGTACCGCACTTTCAGCATCGATTTCCAACGGAACTTGCCCAAGGTGAGTGTGCCTGTTTGTTTTGGTGATTTGGTTTGATGGATGGATTGATTTGACTGTGATTTTGCACTGGTGCAGTACAGGAAGCAGCTCAACGACTTTCTCGATAGTCCTATCGGAAAGAGCTTCGCTGTAAGTAAATTCGCCCTTATTCTATCAGTGTATAACACAACCATGTCTTGTTTCACTCTTAATTTGAAGTGGTTATGGTTGCTTAGACGCTTTTCTTCATCTGGTTCGCGCTCTCTGGTTGGCTTTTTCGCATTCTCGTAATCGCAACATGGGTACTTCCATTTGCTGGGCCTCTTCTCATTGGAACATTGGCCAACTCCTTAGTCATCAAGGTACCCATCACATCCCATTGTTCTCAATCTCTGCTACTTCATAATGTGTTAAAATTGAAATTGAAATTGGACAGGGATCCTGTCCGGCTTGCAAGATGCAATTTGCTGGCTACAAGAACCAAGTAATTCGATGTACAGGCTGTGGCAACATTGTGTGGCAACCTAAAGGTGGTAAAGGGGATTTCTTTTCAGGAGGAGGAGGTGGTGGTGGTGGTAGAACCAACCCCAAATCAGGACCTGACATTATTGATGTCGACTTTGAGGAGAAGTGAAGTGACCTACCAATCCATTTCGCTCTGTTAAACGCAATATTTTTTCTTTCTTTCTTTCTGTCTTGCCATTTTTCTCTACAATTCTACTTTGTTTTTACATACCAAGTTAGTTCACATCTATGCACCTGTAAATTTTTTTCTCTTCATGTTATGAGTACAAGAAATGGGATACCAAACAAAAAGAATAAAATAGACATTTATGCCTGTTCTGAATGAGTGCAAACATCTTGGGGAACCATACCATCTTGTTATCTCTGTAGAAAACAGCATTGGTTAGGTAAGCTAGGTAGAATAATTTTTTCGTCAAATTCTTTGGATTAGCGATTGTCACCCACGTCATAGATGAAGCATATTGTCATCAATTGGACCTGGTGCACCTTGCCCCTTTCTCCTTGAGGTTTTTAAATATTTGAGATGAGTGTTATAAGCATTTCAATACAATTTCTGTATTTTTGGATATCTTTCGCATGTTTTCAGTTTCCCGCGTATTTCTCTATATTTTTCCTCAAATCTAAGTCTCTTTTCTAGAAATAACGTGAGTTGAATAAAAAACAACACATGAAAAATGTCTAAAAAATAAGGGTCAAGGCTGGAGGTTTAAAATTTCCAATTTCGTTTCTCTTGATTGTGTATTATGCATAAATGGATCTCTCTCCCTTACAATCTTTTTCATTTTTAATCAACGCTACATGAAAATGAATGATCTCTTGATGACTACCTAATTGACAAAATTGAAACAATGTTTATTCAGTTTCTTTAACTATCACTAGGGACTATGCAGTTCTTATACTAAGTTACTAATAGTCGTGCAGAAGGGAAATTTCCTTATTTCATCACATATTTAATTATGCCGTGTATATTGTTAAGAGTCTAATTCAACACTACACAAGCGAACTATATGAAGCAATCCTAAGATGGAGATCATCTACTATACATTACAATCTCGATTAGGTGGTAACCGCAGGTTGAGATGGATGTTAATAATATCATACGAACATGTACAATTGAATGGCATAGCAGGTAACCTTGAGGGATTACACCAGAAGCCATGCATTTAGTAATTAGGCGCAGTGTGCTTCTGCAGAACCTTCTTAGCTTTGCTCGAGAAGCTTTTGACCATAACGTTGTCCGAGAATGTCAACGGAAGATCTTCCTCTATGGTATCTCTTGGTTCATACCAGCCAACAGAGGTACTCTCGTGTTTTGATTTGTCCATGTTAGATATGACTGACAAATCGGGATCTTCTATTATATCTTGATCTTCTGGTGTATCTTGATACAGGTGTTTCAATATGAAAAGTGCGGTATCATAGTCCCGCCAATAGTTTCTGTCAACCAGATAGAAAGATTAAACACGGCAGTAATAAAAATAAGCAGACATAAATGGCAAATCTGTCAAAATAAATCGTCATGTAGTTAAAAAAACGAAGTTCCAAAGCAAGTTCTGGCATGTTAATTAATGGATATGCTTCTTTAAGGACACTACACAATCATAATTCTCTAAAAATACTGCCTAATTGCATAACAAGGGAGGAAAATTCATTGAAACCAGTAGAGAATGCAGAGAAAATACTAAACGTGCAAGTATACTGAGCAAAAACAGATCGAAACAGGAACCAGACTAAACAAATATAGGACACAATATGATGAGAAACAGAGGGCCTGGATCATTTCAGTCACCACATTGCATCTGATTTCATTGACAGTTTCTCATGTGATTCTGACCCAACAATTGCGCCATCAACCAGGTAGTTGGATAAAGAAAACATATGCTAATCAGAAGAGTCATAAGTCGTGATTTCTATTCAATTGTATTTTATTAGTTTTATATGAATAATTTCTTGAGGAGGGAGGGGCACTGTTTCTCAACACATTTTCTTAAATTTTAAAAATTAAATATAGTAGAAAGATGGACCACCACGGTCAGAGCTCTAGAAAGAACAAACGTATGCAACCGTACTTTAATAAGCTAAGAGATGGTTTCCATGACTAGAATCCGTGACCACAAGGTAGCACAAGATATGATGTTTCGTTGTGCATCACATAAATTTTTTGGGCATTCCTGTTCATTTTGGGATGGACCCGAAATGTAAAATATACATTGCGGAAAAACCATGCTGAAATGAATGAGGTGTCCAAAAATTTCATTCGAGTGCAAAAATAAAAGGCCCACAAGTCAAGTATTAAATTTTTTAAAAAAAATAGCAGCTCAACCGGTGACCTAAACTATAACCCAATTGCCTCATTCACTTCAGTTCTAATAACTATGATCTTGATAGTATAACTACAACTCTACAAGAATGTCAGTTGTAAACACACTTACGTATGTGCTCCAATTGCTTGCAGATATGGATGCTCAAAGGTCTTGTCCTGCATACGATTTATGAAGAAAAAGTGAAATTAATAACAAATAAACACCATATTGGACAGAAAACTAAATGAAAGAAACCAAAGGCAGTCATTATTTGGAAAGAACCTAGGTATGACCCTTAAGGTAATCCCATTCCCGTTCAAACATTTTCCTGTTAAATTATTTTATTTCCAAAATTTCAATGTTTAATGTCTCGGTACTTAAGATTGATATTTTTCATGCAAATACCAAGATCTCCTTGAAAAGAAGCAAAGAAGCACTTTACAACCAGAATAAGGTATGTGAGATATACAAGTACTTCAACACTTTTGTTTCACCAGGCCCCTGGTACCCTGACGTCAGGTATCCGACTTCTAGGGTTTGCGTCTACAGAGCCAAACTTGCATTTATCTAACCAATTGACTGGAGGCTCATCACTCAATACAAGATTTGGTCATTACATTGAGTTATCTGTAGGCCATTTTGACTTATCATGGAAAAGGAAGGGTCGATAGTACATATCTCCAAGGACATGATGGATGCTTAATTTACACCAAAGAGTTTATATCTCAGTTGCGTTGTATGTTCTCATTTTGCACAATACTAGAGATACTAGAGTGCAGTAGCTAACTAGAACAACTTCATACCTGAAGCATGTGATCAATTCGACCACTCTTGCTTCCAGTCAACCTCTCCATCATGAAAGATCCATATGATGTTTCTTCCTCTTCCGAACTCTCCCCTTCAATACAAATAGGCAAGAAAGAAATTGAATAAAAATACAAGAAAACCATTGTCATGTTGATGTTGCAGCATTAAGAAAAATAAATATTTTAGTAAGTGGCCCTCCTCTAAATTGGCGGGCTGCACTTCAGAGAGTAAAACCACAGTTAGAACCACGATGGAAAAATTAGCAGTTGAAATTGTGATTAAGTACGTGCACACACATAACAAATTATGTAATAGTTATAATTTCAACCATTGGTTTATCAATCAACAATTATAACCCAGCACTTAATCCCATAAAGCACACTGCACACATTAGATGAGTAAATTCCTTTGATAAACAGAAACCTTTGCAAAATTAGCATCAGACACATAACCTCAAACCCGTAACCTTTTTGGAACTGCTATTTTTTTGCAAATAGAAACTTCATAATAAAAACCATGCATGCATGAAAATATATTTCTACATTAGGAACAAAGATTAGATAAAAGATAAAGCAAACCAGTAAGATCTAATCTCACAAGTCTTCGATGAAATGTCAGTATGAGCTCATCTAAGATAATAGTTTAAGATTTAGCATGGAATTTGGCAAGCAGGCCCCCTAAGTTTTAAAAAATTATGAGCTCCGTACTATTTTCCAGGCTTAGTAACAGATTATAATACAATCCTAAAAACTTTAACATCTTTGGTTTTGTTTGTGTTCTATAATATTTGCCAAAAAGTCAGTCAATGATACTTACTTACTGCCGACAAGAACTACAACCTATTAACCTAGAGAAATTAACATTGTTCATGTTTATTTCATTTTTTTGGAAGGGAACATTCCTTATCTGAAGTCAATTACAGTGAGGTTAGACATTGAAAAAAAGCATTTAAAGCTAAATAATAAAACCATTCAAATGCTTGTCAAAAGAAAAATCCTTCTAAGTCAACCACAAGTGGAAAGCCACAAAGATTACAATCTCCCTTTTAACAGCTACTAAACCAGTGGTCCTAAAAAAGGATAGAATTCTCAATCTCATGAATTTGAAATTCATAAAAATTATCAAACAAAAATGAACATAGATGATAATATTACCTTCTATGTTCTCCATTTTCCCCGACTGACACACTGTGATTACCTTATCCTGCTTAGAGAACAGAAATTATAATCATTACCATGCACAAGACTAGAAAATAAAACGCAAGAGATTGTGCTTTTTCTGTTCAATCTGATAGACTTATTTTAAATTCTGTGTATCTTTTGTTTCAATTTTGAATGTCAGAAAAATATTACACTGTGTTTTCAATCCATAATAATTAGAATTGCTTGTAACAAAACTTTAACAAAGCTTAGCTTATTTGGTACATTTCTATTTCCAACAAGAATTGCTAACCAGATAATGAAAACACCAGAGTCCTGAAAACCACTCAAAAGCAAGCAACTTATAAAGCAATAAAAATAAACAGCAAATGATCATCCAGCACTTAGGCTTGACGTTTCTGTCTGTCTCACCCTTCATTTCCTTCGCTGCTGCTAAAGGGGGATAACTATTGCTACTTTTTATGTACTTCTCGTGTTAAAATCCTTTCATTCTTTATTAATGACAACTACAAAAATTACCATCTGTATATATTTCTTGAGCATGTCAAATGAAACATCAAAAGCCAAAGTGTAATGATACAATATTCTAAAAGACATTTTATTAAAGAGAAAATTGGATTAACAGTAGCACGAGAGAAAAAAAGAAATCAAGGTGTAATTATAGTTGAAACATATATTTTTTTCACTTAACCTTTAAACCTTTTGTCATCTCTTACACTTAGTTATTCTTTTGTACAAAAAAGAGGAGCTCACCCTTGCAGATTTCATATAATTCTTTATTGCGTGACTTCGAACTGCTAAGTCTTCAGTAAATTCCTACATCAAGATTTAAGAGCATTATTTGAGATGGATATTATGGTCCAAAAGAAGTCATATAACTCTATCATCTTTGTTGCCCAACCTGAAATCCAATGTGCAACCTTTTCCCTCCTCTGTGATATGGAATCAAAACTGGTCGTTGGCCGATGTGTTCTTTACAGACGAGTGGCTCTATCCTGTGGTTAAAAATAGCACAATATTTAAATAGAAATTATTTGCAAATTCATGTTTGAAGCAGTATCTATCATTCCGCATGCTAATGTTATGGAAAGGAAAAGAAAGCCAGAAAACAGTAACACGGTATATTATTGGGATGTAATATATTATGCAAACAATACCATAACCTAAAACTTCTATTTATTCTAATAATTACTACTTAGGTCAGGTACTGGAGCAGCTTCGGAAATCCCTAGTTTCAATAACAGATTCAAAGCCACTAAAATAAGGAAACAAATAAAAAAGAGATTTAAAAATGTTTCTAGTGTCTTTTATATACTAAATTACTAATTTAATGGTTGTGGTATCCATTAAATTTTATTTTATGGTTTTAGTCCCTGTAACAAACAATTTTGATGTGGCAACCATCTATTCCAGAACACGCCTGATGTTTCTTAAATAGTAAGGACTATACTGAATGTGTTGTAATACAAGAAGGGTCAATATCAATAGTTTACAATTTCGTAAGAACTAACAAAATACAGTTAAGAACTAAAATTGTAAAATAAATTTTTTTTGGGACCCAAACCATAAGAAAAATTTATAAGGACTAAAACGTAATATAGGTATATTTAAGCCAAAAAGAAAATTAAATATAATCTAAATATAGCCCATTTATTCTTCACCATTTTAGTAGCAAGAAGGAAGCTTCCAATTTCCAACAGCTTTGGTGTATCATTAAATGATATATGTTTATTTCTCAACCTTGATAATTCTCTTATCATAAGAGAAATGTTATGTGCACAACAAAGTGAAAAAGAGAAAGGAGAGAAAAGCATTACATGTAATTAATGATGTCATAGAGATAGATACAGAAGAAAAAGTAGAGTTGTATGAATATCTACTTATCATAATCTATACATCAGAATAATATTATACAAATAAACTGATGGTAAGAAATTAAATTATAAGGTTCCCTACGGTACTCATAATCACTAGGCATACTTCATTGGGACTGAAATTTTAGCAAACCTGTATGCTACTGGATCATAGGGGTGAAAAATGTTGAACAACTGCCGACAAGCTGGCATCTCTTCTCTTATATTCTCCTGCTCCCAATATTCTTGTCCTTTACCTGAAACAAACAAGAAAGAATACATAGTTATCAATCTATATTCATATGATTAAAAACTGGATGTTATTAAGTGACTGACACTTGTTGTCATAACTTTTTTGCTAATAAAAGCATATAAAGTTTAACATTAATTAATCTAATAAAGCCAAACAAAATTGAATTGAGATTGTTAGTACAAAGGAGTACACAGCGAAAGCTGATCAGTGTTAGAATACATGACAAAAATTCAATAGTATAGTAACTGTATTTTATAATAATTTTGAGTATATACTGGGAACCTCTCAAAATTAGTTTCCATATATCCTTATCCCTATGATTCATTATTCAGTTAGAATTATGATCTAGGATTACCATAAATAAAGGCCAATGATTTATGTTTTGTATAACATTGGAAAACATCATATGTTATGAACCTCACCAAGTGATTCCAATATTAAAGGTCTATTATTCAAGGAGGCAAATGAACCAACGACATGTAAGGGTGACTGGTAATTGGGAAACCCGGTTAGAAAAGGAGGTGGTTAGAGTAGTTAGAGAGGTCTATTTGAAAATTTCGGAGTTGAGAGGAGAGGGACTTATAAATAAATATAATTTTCTATCAAATAGGAGAGTGAGGGAGTCATTATTTGAGATGGTAATAACCTGTTTTCACAGTTGTATTGTAGGAGTTTACCTTGCCAGAGCCGAATAATAAAATCTCTTTGGTTATCTTCCCCCTCATCTCTCTTTCATGATCTTCATATCATATCAAGACAACATTAACTTTGCAGTATAGAGTAGAATATTACTTTCTTTTCCACCCTATATGCCTCAAACCATAACAAAGTATCCAAGTGGCACCATCCTCTATAATCTTTCACTACTCTGTTGGCAAACTCTCTAAATATCTAAAAACTCCACCTTATTTCAACAACCATTTTTCTCTTCTAACTAGTTTCCTCTCTTTCCATGATTCGCTTCCAGCCTCAAGTGAGTCTTAAATTGTACTGATTTTAAGTACAGATTTCATCATACAGATACAACGACCAATATTCTAAAGGAGCTTCTTCAATGTAAAATACCATATAAAAGACTTGCTTACCAATGCCTATGCGGATATTACGAAGTGCAAGAAATACACCAAGAGGAGATCCAACAGCAAAGAATGTATCGACCTGACATAAATGCAGTTAAACAAATGAACAAAAGAATAAATAGGGAACTTTTTTGTTCCTGTTTTTTAAGGAAAATATTTTTTTAAGAAATAAAAAATATAAATCTAAAAACATTATAATGATTATATATGTATTTTAGGAATAAAAGAGAAAAGGCCTCAAAAAAATTATTTCTACTACTTTACAAAAACTATGTGAGAAGCTTAAGAAAAAAGCCTAAAAACAAGCTGTATCATGGAATCACTTTGATCTTAACCTCAACTACTAAATATTTACTGTAGTAATTAACAGTGGTCCATCTTTTGTCAGTGTTGAACCTGTTAAATGCAAATCTCAATGAAAAACATTAAGAGTTATACATAGATGACAGAATCAACGTTCGTATCTGTTTCCATACCTTGAACTGAAGCTTGGTGTACTTTATATATGGAGTATAACTTTTGGATGCATCTTGTATGGGAGGTGACTGTTTAGGTAACTTCTGTACTGCCATAGTGCAAAATGCATAAGCATCCTTATTTGCTGTGTTATAAATTAAAAATCAAGATGTACGTAGAAAACATCTCAAGACAAGAAAACCAGTAATTACCAGAATGTAACTCTTCCTCGGTATGATTATTGCTATGACGTGATTCCAGTTCAGCTTTCAATGAATCAATCTGAACAAATACACTTGGATGGTCACAAATTATGAGCAAGATATAGACAAGGAGGCATTCTAGTAATTAGCATCATGATCTTGGTTTGCTAAACAGTTTCGCTATAAACTTAAGTGTAACAAACAAGCTACCATTCACATTGACTAAAACCCAAGGCTTTATTAGAGAACAAATCAAATTGGGACAGATTCTCACACTATTGGTGAGAAGAAGGATTTACAGCACCAACAGACCAACAAAATGGGAGAAAATGTGAAATAAATCTTCATCATATACAGACTTTTACTTTTAATCAATATATGGTTCCCTACAATTAGAGGACTATAAAATATTAGCCTGCTCCTAATCTATAAATAGGAAAAATGGTGGTTGACTTGACATGGTATAAGATATACATGATCATGTCACTGAAATTTTAGTCCTTGTCTCTGTCATTCTTCATCATTAAATTTAAATTTTAGCACAAATATCATAGCCTTAAATGTCATTGCAAGTTACAAATAAATCATTACTGGACATGAACCTAACAACTTAAAGATAATTTCATTGAAACGTGTTGCACTGCACGGGAACATTCTTGCTTCATCTTAAAAGGAGTGACCTGTGTTAACAGTAAGGCTGTTTTCATATTTACATCCTCTCTTCAAAGGGGAAAGCATGCTATAAAGGACCATCAGAAACAATTTTTTCTAAAAATGGAAAAAGTAGAACTGGAAACTAACCTCCTCTCTGAGCTTGTTTATTACTTCATCTTTATTTCTTGTAACTTTACATTCTTCCTTATCTACTGGCAACCCAACATTCATGCTCTCAGGCTTATCCAATGCACCCATTTTCTCATAATCCGCGTCATTGGAATCAGAAAGAAACTCAGAAACGTCTCCCTTGTTACTTGGTTCCAGAGAGCTAGGTTCTGCCGAAAATTCATGTACACTTGATAACTCAGGGCCTATAACTGAGGACTCCTCACAATATTCTGCCTCCATTTTTGGACTAGTATGTTGTGCACTCTTATTTTCTTCAGAGGGACTCACCATACTAAATGTGTCATCCTGATTGATTGGTGAGTTCTGCACATAATTATATTCCTCTTCAGGGAGTGATTTTTTATTTTGATCATGTTCCTTGTACATCCATTCCATTGGAAATGGGGACGATAGAACATCTTGATGGCAAAGGATATCATATGAAAGGACACTTCCCAGAGAATGACCATATAATGAAACCTACACAAGTCCACATGAAATGAACCACCATAGACATTGAAAATGTAGAGGGGAAAACGAAGGAAATCTACTCACTGGCGTACCTTTCCATCGTATCCAGGATTCCTTTTGAGAAACTTCAAATATAATCGATTCAGTTGGTTGGATACCTAGACAAGTGTAAATTCACAGGTCAAAATATGTGTTTTTTAAAATTCTCTGTTTCAATGGTATAAAATCCAAGTTTTTAAAGCAACCTGTATTCAACTGCTGAGAAAAAAGAAATAAAAAAAGTGATTGTTCATCGACTTTTTAAAAATGATGTCTGCAGTGCACTTACACACAATCCTAAAATGCAAAGGTTTCCTTTATCTTTGCAGCATAGCTTTGAAATTGCAAAATATGTTTGGAATCAAGCTTGCACATGCAAGGGAGCTTCTAGATATAAAACTTCCTTAAGCTCTTAAAAAGTGGAATTTGGGATTTATGGGTTCTAGAGGAAACTAAAGCAAGATTGGAAGAATGAAGAAACAACTAACTGTTGTTTGAATGAATTTCCAAGCCTATATGTTCCATCAACAATACAACTGAAAATGCTAGAAAATGAGAGGAAAAGAGAGTAAAGGTCAAGATGATTCATTGAAGTTCCAGTCCTAGAGTTCTCAGGCATCAGGCATCACATGCCAGGGAAGCTACAGTTTATTTTACCTTTATTTTATAGATTCAATGAAAGCCAGCTTCATCATTTACATTGGACTATACAAGCATTGAGAGACAAATACACAGTTTAAGAAACAAAGTTAAGTAATCCTTTTATCAGCCTTATCATAGCCAAGAAAAGTATCAATATAAATAACAGTTCAAATCTTAAAAGCCAGAAGGATTGAAAAATACAAAAATAAGAATTTAATTAGCCAAACCACTCAAAACAATAGTGATTAACCAAGGTATTGAACTATTACAATCAAATGAAACCAAAATAAGCTTAAGCACTCCCAACGTCATTGCTGTCAAGATCATTAATGCTTTGCTTAGTTTAAAGGTACAAAAAGAGGGTTAATATCCCATATTGGATAATAATATAACTAAGTACTTCTTACAAGAGTTAAGCAATACTCTCCCTTGTGCTACCATTTTGTGTATAATTAAATATAGATTCAGAGCAGTACTCATACACTCAAAAAAGATAAGAAGACATACAGAGTCAATTATGTCTTGACAGTAAATTGGGCTCATGTAGTATAACACATCATGAACAGTTGCACTCAATGTGACACGCAATCCCCGCACTCCATCCAATGTTATTTTTTCAACAGCAGATTCACCACTCAGCTTCAAACCTTTTCTCCACTAGATAACATGAAATAGTCAATTAGTTAGAATTAAATAAAAGATCATGACTAAAATTAGCAAACGTAATAAATAAGGGTATCAGGTTTCTGTGTGAAAATTGCAGTGTTCTCTTTATGTATTCATTCAAGCATTAACTTGGAAAGAAGTGATCTCAAGGATTTCTCTGTGGCCCTAAACATGTATGTGATTGGTTTATGTCTTGGCATTTCTTTGGTGATTAATTTTGGTTGATTCAATAGGATTGCTCTTTCCTACGTCATCATACCTTGTGCAACTAGCTAAACGACATAGAAATTAAGTGGCTCAAAGGTCAAAACAAACAAAAGAAAAGCACATTTTGTAAAAGTGACTAGTCCATACTACATTTCAATTCTACCAAACATAATTTCATCATTCCTTAATATGCTATCTAATTTACCATAATTATTTTTAATCTAATCAGAATACATGACTCAAGGAAACTAAAATGTAAAATACCACACATGCTCAAAATTGGGTAAGAAAGGGAAGCATGTGAAATTGACAATCAAAAACTACGAGAGAGATTTCAAGGAGATTTATATATTTAATGCAAGTTTCTTACTGTGCAGTACAAGTGACAACTCAGGAATCAGGTCTTCAGGTCCGCAGTACATATCTCAATATAATAACTACAGATTAGCACAAACTCATCTTCAATTTTAACCCTAACCGCAAAAATAAGGTTCAGAGTATAAAAAAGAAAATCTAGGCGACATAGGGTTAAGTTTTATAGAGAAGGGAAACCTTACAAACAGCCTCAAAACACAGGAGAAACATAATGGAGCACAAAAGGCTCAGAACGCACAGATAATAACTTATTGAATACCTGGCATGGGATAAAGAGGACCCTTTGGGTGCCACGCTGATGACCAGTAAGGTGCTGCTCTGCAAGACTTGCTGTAATATGCCGGAAATTGCCCACATCATCAACCAAATTGGATTTTTCCAACCTTTGACCAATACCATGAACCATAAAGACCAAGTGCCGAACAGGGACCTACAAACAATTACTTTCACATAATTGACATCAAATAAATCAAGGCAGGACGGGGGAGCTATACCATCTGATAAATTCAGTTTTTTGAAAATGATAAAACAGAGTCCCCCCAGTGTCAGCAGAAATGTAAGGACTATACCGAGACTGGTGAGAGACATATGTATAATAATGATAATAATCTTGATTTCTGTTACACACCTGGGAGCAATAATCATCCATAGCCTCCTCCTTTTGCTGTCTTAGTTCATCCTGCTAAAAGTTCCAAGTTAATCACAGTAGAAATATCTGTTTTTATGTCCTTCCAAAAATAATCCACATACAGTTTGTTCAACAGCAGCTAATGACTACCACAAATGAAATCAAACACATGCAAAATGAGATACGGGTTACCAAAACAAGTTAAATATATATGTGCAATTATAAGAAACATAGTAAAATTTGCCCATTTCAATCATCACTTACATTGAATGTGATAAACTTGCTGATATTCTAATATAAAATGTGTTGAATAATATTTGATTTGGGCATGGTAGACATGACAATGTGTATGTCAGCACAAACACACCTTTAGAATCACAGAAATAGTATAAGATCAAATTACAAAGTAAAATTGGGATATCACTCTTGTTCTCCTAAGGAAAGAATGAGGAACACTCTAGTGGCATAGTGTCTGTATCTATACATTGTTATAGCAATAAAGGAGGGGAATAAAAATAGAAAACCTGGGTTGGTTTTGGAGAATTTGATGGAGAGTAACCACGCCTAAGCTTGATTCCTTTTCCAGTAAAACTAACAAAACTAGAAAAGCCAGAAGCATCAATATTTAGCCAGGCCTCCCAGGTGTTGTCTTCTCCTGTGAAAAGGGCATGCAGGCCCTGCATGTTCGACACCGGTATACAATGATGCACAAGATATTAGTAATAAAATTCAATCCACAAGAGTAAATAAATGGGTTAAATATGTTGCAGGCCCTATAAATATTTAAAATGTTAACCTTTAGTCCCTCGAGAAAAAATTGCTCCTTTTATCTCTTGTTTTTTGAAATGTAATAGGTGTGGTTTTTGTTCTTCACAAAACAAAATGTCTTTTTGTAGTCCCCAGTTTAAGGAAATAGTGACCACAGACGGTTCTGTAAATGGGATATCAAAAGGAAATTGTTTTTCTAGGGACTAAAGGAAAACATTTCCCTATTTACAAGGATTAAAGATATATTTAACCCAAATAAATTGTATCATTCTTTTTGAAAGAATCTGCATACCTGAGTGGAGCCTTGCAAATCAACTCGGGCAGCAAAAAGTCCTGATGGTTGAAATGTTCTTCGGTGCCAAACCTATAGAAATTAAAAAAAATATTTCACTTTTTCAAGCAATGAAGAACACAAATTGAAAATAAACTATTATAATCAAAACCTAGCAAAAAAAAAGTATTTTAAAAGAGAAAAATTAGCTAAATATAACATCACCTACTTAGATGCATTGTTACTTCGTATCAGTTTTACAAAAAATGTTTTGGAAAGATCTAAGGACGGCAATGCCCCTTGACAGTGCAATACTTATTACTGCTATTTGATGTTTATCATTGGAGAAGTATGCTAAAATTTTCAAAGAAAAGTAGTTGCCTGACTTTAGAGAAGTGCCTTTGGTATATGCAACCAGATTAGCTCTACTAAAATCAAATGCTTTATTTGACTGTCCTTTCTTGTTTTTCCTATTTTGCTTTCACCTCTTTTAGGTTTACAACATACCTTCTGATTCTGATTCTGATCTGATAATTTTTCTTCTAACGATATACAAATAAATAAAAACTAAGAGGCAAAAAATAGAGCGTTAGGAAAATCCAGCATTTACCTAGCAACTGAATTGCAATAGTTGTGCTGAACATATATTTTCTTAATCGTGTGCAAGAACAGCATTTACAGCTAAATCATTTGTAAAATTGTAAAAGTTGACCAAGAATTGAAATGAATAATTTAAATAATCATACAGACCTGACTACGATAAGCAATCTCTAGTTGTTCAGCAACATCTTCACGAAGTGGTTGCCAATCCAGGCCCCCTTTACGCGCAAACCAATGGCCTCTTAGGACACGTCTGTTTTCTCCATTCCAATAAACAGGGAAACAATGTCTGGCAACCAAGTCTACCTCATACAGTCCTCCCTTAACAGGGACACCAACCCTCTCCTCCTCTATTTCATAGAGTTGAGATGATTGAGGACGTTCCAAAAAAGATCCAGAATCTAACTTTATACCGGAACTTTGCCGTTCTGTTGGGCCTTCACTGCATTCCGCATACTCCCTCCACCAACCAGAAAGCAGTTCTTCCTCTCTCTACCAATCCATACACAACACAGAATCTCACTAAAGGTCACCAGGGTCATGATTGAAATTAAAGAGAAATACAAACGAAATATTCAAGTATACATTTCATAAAATGACCTGCAAGAAAGATGCTTCAATGGCTAGAGAATCTCTCATGCCAAAACGAAAATAGTCACTCTTGCCTACAATCTCTGTTCGCGGGAGTGAAGCTGCCAACTCTGTTACAAAAAAAAAAAAAACAATTGCTTATGAACGCGGCATTCATGAAGAGGAACATGTGTCTCCAGAATCCGGATGCATAGAGAAACAGTTACTATTACTGTAAATGCAATGCGAGTCCTGAATTGAAATCCTAAAACCCTAGGAATGGGATTAGACAGTTACCGTTGGGAGCCAGAGGGATCTTACAAAAGTACCACCTAACATCACCGCCATCAGAGGGGCTACTCGTCTGCGCCAAATACTTCTGCCTTGCTTTGGAGTGTTCGATCACGTCCTCCAATCTCGCAATGTTAGAAGGCGTGTTCTTCAGCAAGTCCGGCCGAAGCTCTTCCCCTTCCGCCATCGCCACCGCCACCGTCGTTTCCTCCGCCACCAAGCAAAGAAGCCTTTGCTTCCACTCTGCCACCCCTCTCTCTTCTAGATGTTTCAATAATTAGTATTATAATTGTGATCATAAAGAAGAAGAAGAAGAATAAATAGTAAAATCAGCAAATAAAGGAATTGAATTCAATGTGACAACACCTTACCCTCTTCGTCTGTTTCTCCTAATCTTCTTCTTCTCTTTTAACCCTTCTTCCTAACAATTCTCACTCTAAAGCATCTCTTCAGTTTAATTAAATTAAATTAAATTAAATATTAAATATACTAACAACTACACATTAATGTTTTAAACAACTTTTATTTCATCACAAACAAATTCCGTTATTAATGGGAGATATATTCCATGCAACAAACACATAAAAAAATAATCATATTTATTATCCGTACATTGAAACTTTATTCTTGATTATCTTTAACAGGAAAAGATACGAGGTTATTGAAAACAAAATCACAAAGAAATAAATAAGTAACAGAATAATACATTATTGAATTATTAGTCAATATAATATAATAACGAATCAATGAAAATAATTAGATTTCAAAAACTATTTATGGCGAATAGTTTGTATCTATACATGTAATAGATTTTATTCAGTTAAAAATAAATAAAAAGTCATATTCCACAATGGATTGTATATACATATTCTTTTAATATATATACTTTAAAAATATTATAATTAACTATATAATTTTGTTATGTTTCTTCACACGTTTCGTTCTAATATTTCAAAATAAGTTTTAAACAGTGCAACATTAGTATAATAATAAAATTATTTATTTTAAATACTATTCAATAAAACTCCAAGTTTAATCCTTGAAAAAAATAACAAGCAGTTAGACTTTACTTATTAAATTAATTATCCGTTAATAAAGAAAGAAGTATATTTACTTCCATTATTTTGCTACCAATCAAAGAGGGCATTTATTATTTCTTTCAAAATTCTTAATAATAATTTATATTTTGATATAAATTATTAAAAATAAAATATTAACATAAAAATAAAATTATAATCATAATAAAAAAAGTGATAGTCTATATAACATAGACACGAATATGACATTGACATAGATACGACATTGACATAAATACGACATTAACACAGATACGATATTGACACGGATACGACATTGATATAAATACGACATTATAGATACAACATTGAAGATACCTATAATCTTTTAAAAACGGACGATAAAAAATATAAATTTATACATTATATAATTTTAAATTGATAATAAAAATTTATTAAAAAAAAAAAGTATGTTTTAGTATTTTTTTTAAACGATACAAAATAATTTATTTCTTATTTTTTAATTATAATAAAGTTTTATATAATAAATTTAATTTTTTTTTAAAATAATATATTTATTAATTTTAAAATTATATTAAAATCGTATTATAAATATAAAAAAAATAATAAATATTTTTAAAATTTAAAAACACCAGTATTATATTCAGTCTCTGAAGCCTTTTATCGGCTAATCCCTACCTATCTACGCTCTCTCTCGACTCGCACACCCTGCTGCCTCATTCTCGCCGGCGATTTTCTCCGCTCCATCGCCGGAATCCACCGGCCGCCACTTCGACCAGAGCCTCCGGTTCGTTCTCGTTCTCCGTCGCGTCATCTATTACTGGTTGCTGTCTGCATTTTGGTACCGAATCAGAAAACGCTAACACTCTCCACCACTCGTTCTCGTCGGCGATTTGATTTGAGGAACAGATGAGTTGCTCTTCCGGAAAAGTATTATCAGTATGTGCATCACTCTCTTCTCCGCTGCCTCCGTCTCGCACGCCCAATTCCACTTCTAATTCCCTTTCATTCTCATCGCTTTCTTCATTTCCCTCATTACCTTTAACTGCATCTCGCTCCTCTAGAAACCCTCCCAATCCTTCACTCTCTCAGGTAACAATAAATTGATCCGTTTCTTCATGTCTTATATCTTAGAAATGATAAGTATATTCATATTCATATCCGTGTTGAATGAATGTGTTCCGTGTTCTATATTTTAGAGATAATACCTATATTCATATCCATATTCATGTTTGTATCGTGTCTATTTATATACTATTAACATACTGCTGTGGAAAGATAAGAGATGAAGAATAGAAAAAGAAAAGATGTAGTCATAGTATTACTTCCTTCAACATGAAACTACTAGAGTTTTCAATAGCAGAGTCCATGATTATACAAATATTGGTTTCAGGCTCCACTCATAATCATGTAATTGAGAGGTTGTTCTCTAGATCTTGCACTTTTCCGGATTGATGTTGTCATATAAGATTAGAGCAATACAGCAGCAAGGTTATTTTAGAATATTGTTCTTGTTATTGTTAACCAATCAAAGACATTGTAGAAGGAGGATCCTACTCTACACTTTATTCAGTTTGGGCTATGAACTTCTGTTAGGGGTTGTGAATTATGAAATCTAGACATTTGACATGAAGAAAAAGAGTTTATGCTCTAAATATTTTTCCCTTGACATGTGTAGGATTCTTTCATTCGAGCTGCCTATACCCGAAGATCTCGTGGTGAAGCTGCAAAGAAGCCGAACAGGAAATCATGGAAGCAGAGGACAGATATGTACATGAGACCATTCTTGCTGAATGTTTTCTTCTCAAAAAGGTTTATTCATGCCAAAGTGGTACACCGTGGAACAAGCAAAGTCATATGTGTGGCTACCACAAACGCCAAGGATCTTCGAAACTCCCTTCCATCCTTGATTGATCACAACGCATGTAGAGTTGTTGGAAGGCTTATTGCTGAGCGATCAATGGAAGCTGATGTATACGCAGTGGCCTATGAACCAAGAAAGGATGAAAGAATTGAAGGTAGACTAGGGATCGTTCTTGATACTATTAAGGAAAACGGTATTCTTTTTGCTTGACCTCATTTTGTAGGACTTGTTGTAGTGTAACAAATGTATTTTGATTGTTTATGGTTCATTTCTGCATTAGTTTGCTAATTGATGAATTAAAATTGTGTGCTTCCTTTGTTTGTTATTTTGAGTTTCTAGCATTTTTCATGTCCAAACAAAGTGTAGGTGTCATACTAAGATCACTTCATATGTAGTTATTTTGTATCTTATCCTTTATCGTGTAAGCTACATTCGTATAAGATATACATAATGTATTATCTATTTCAACTAGATGAACAATGCAGATGAGTTTAGACTTTCACAAAATTCCAATAATTAATTTCAAGTGCAAGTAGACTGTGGAACTTGGATTACTTGTTCAAACTTGGAGAGTTTCTTCCTGCACCTTTCCATTTTTCTTTCACCCTACATTCTTTGAAATATTGAAATTACCCTTTTAACAGTTTTTGGTGATTTCTGAGTAAGGGTTCTGTAAGCAAAACTTATTTCTAAAATAGGAGTTTCCTGAGCAAATGTTTCCAGAATAGAAAATAAAAAATTTGAAAGACAAAAAAATCATTCTGAAATATCTTTCTGAAACACATTTTTTTATTTCTAGATTGGGAAATCTGAAATTAATAAAATATGTTCTGGAAACAATCCAGAAATCATTTTTAAAATGGGTAGAACAGTCTTATTTAAAAATGATGGAGTGCTGGAAGAAACAGCCTCAAACTTTATATACTCCAAAACAAACAAATTAATTAAAACCTGTAATTAGCACGACACCTTCTAAAAAAAGTTATATATGCATTCACCTTTCTGGAAATCATTTTATTAAACAACAGAATTCTGACCTTAGTATCAATTACATGAATCGCTATTGAGCTTGATAGTGACTGAAAAGAAAACATATCAGGCATAACTGATGATGACGGAGAAAATAATGCAACAGCTTGTACGAGGTACAAACAAGTAATTGCAAGAAAACATATTTCTTTGTTCGTAGATTGTGTTTCTACAATTTTTGCTAAAAACAATGGATGACAAAATGAGTTTTATTAAAAAAAAAATAACACTTGGGAATTATGTAATCTACTAATAATTTATTGACAAGTGTATCAAATCCTAAAAGTAGTAATATTCAAATTCATTTCTGTTAGATGAGGTTTGTGGTCGCTAGTTTGTTAAGTATTTGTTTGTATCAAGACATGGTATTGACAAAAATTCTTGAAGAACTACACTTCAAACAAATAAAATGCAAGTATAATTTTTTTTTGACAATAACTCAATAAAAAACTATAAAAAAATCCAATCATATGAAAAAAAGAAAGAAATATGTTGATGTGAAATTATATTTCTTGATTTTTTTTTGCAAAGAAATAACTATTGTTCTAATTTACTGATGATAAAAAAACAAAGACTTTAAAAAGATCGTCATTATCAAAGTTTAAAGGTTTAACTAATTAATTGAAATCTCCATGGAATTAATATTTTAAATTGATATAAGCATGTATGAATTCCTATAAAAACTTATTTATTTTATTTTAATTCAATAAATCGAATTAGTCATTACTGATCTAACTATTATTATTATTAGGATATTACTATACTTCACTGTAATGATGCACACTGCACTATCCTACTTTGATATCTTTATTTTTTTCCAATTTTTATTACTTAATATATTTTATTAGATAACGTTATAATCTCTTAAAATGGTTGACTAAGTTGTTAAATTTGTGTCAGATAATTATGCTTTAACTTAATATTTTAGTATTAATGATTTTCATTCCTACACGTACATTATATTATACCACAAAAATAGTATATAATTTGTTTAGACGTTTTTAACATAACAAAAACATAATGTTACTGAAAACAAATTACCAAATGAAAAAAAGCAAAAATAAATGACAAAAGGATATATGATTGAATTTGAATAAACAAAAAAAAATTACATTAACTTAACTTTTCTTTTTTTAGGTTACAAATCCAATGCAAAATATAATAAAGGAAAGTAAGATCAGAAACTATCAAAACAAAAAAGATGAAAACATCAGAAATTCATTTAAGATGAAAACATGTCTTTCATTTGGAAATACATCACAGGAAGAAGTTTATAATACCTTTTAACTGAAAAAATATTCTAAAATAAAAAAATGTGTAATTAAACCATACATACAGAAAAAATTACGTAAAAGAAATCAAATTATTTAAAAGTTGACATATTTTTAGTAACAAATCTAAAGTATAACATATACATGTGTATACATATCATCAAACTATTATCAGTCAATATAATTTAATAACGAATTAATGAAAACAATTAAATTTAAAAAACTGATTATAGTAAATATTTTTTTGGATGTTCATTGAAAAAAAACTCTTTTTTTTTCCAAAAAATATTGAATTTTTTAAAAATATTTTTGTTCAAACTGGCGAAAGTTTTTATCTATAAATGTATTTTATCCATTTTAAAAAATCATATCATAATGCTTCTTTATAATTGATTATAGTTTGTTTTAATACACAAATATATACATATAATAATAATTAAAAGAGAACATTATAAATTATTATTATATAATTACGTTATGCTTCTTCACGCATTTCATTCCTCATATTCAAAATAAAAAACAAGTCCTCAGACTTTGCTTTTTAAATCAAATTAAATTAAAATAAAACATTCACATACTATTTAGATAATGTTGATTAATAAACAAAGAATTCTCTCATATTAGTTTATTAGTAGGTAGGATCCCAATCCTAAATTCTAAACCCTAAACACCATTTTTCATCTAAATAGTTAATAACGAAACTAATTAATGATTTAGTATTAATTAATCTGTTTTTATTGACTTAATAATTATAAAAAATCCACAATAATTATATAAATAAACACAAACGTAAAATAATCAGGTATCTTATCGTCTAATACTGAACTTTAAGTGTCGAATTGTCGAAGTATGTTTTATACGTATCATATAAGTCTGACATTCATGAAAACGTAGAGTGGAATAACTAAAGTTGTAGGAATTCAATATAATACCAACCCAAAAATTGAATAGTTCTCATTAGTTACAATCTAACAAATACCAATTAATATTTTAAAATAAAAGTTCAATAATAATATAATATAATATATATATATATATATATATATATATCTATATAAATATAATTTTGAATGGTTAACCGGTAACTGGTTGAGTTGATAGCAAACTTTTGGGTCACAAATTGATGACCGGAAACGATGTGCAAAAAATTAGACCAGACAATTTTTATTTATTTATTTGATTTCTTAAAAATAAAATTAGGAACTGCAAAAAATAAAAATAAAAAAGGGAAAAATTGAAAGTTGTACATTACTCACTTTCTCTCCTCCTCTCTCGACTAATCCCTAGCTATTGACGGACTCTCTCTCTCTCTCTCTCTCTCCACTCCCACACTCTGCCGCCTTCTTCTCGCCGGCGATTTTCTCCGCTCCGGCACCGCCCTCCACCGTCGATCACTTCGAACCGCACCCTCCGGTTCGTTCTCATTCTCCACTCCCTTCCCTCTTCATTCATCTTCTTCAATTTATTCTTCCCCGCACCGCTTGATCTATTATTGCTTGCTGTCTGCATTTTGGTACCGATTCAGAAAATCTATTTTCATTGTTATTTTCTCAATTCATACATCTGTCATTCCAATCCCATATCCAGGGTTCATGAATCCTTTAACTTCGCATATTACAATGGAGCTTTAATAGCGATTCGAAATTCACGATTTGCTTCTTTTGTTTAATCGTTCCTTTCAATATTTACACTCTCGCGTTTTCCCTTAGGTATATGCAACTCTTCGCAATCCGTTTTTACTCGCAATTTATTGCTGAACTTGCTCTTTTCCTTTTGCGTATAATGACCGTTTAGTAAGATCACTCTATAATGCCAGAGAGAATAAAAACCAATCGATTTTTATGGTGGATGAAATGCGCATAAAGATAGAAAACTCCTAACTGGTGGCTTTGCTGAAGAACCAATTAGTGGCAGCAACAAAAACTAATGTGGCTGCAAGTTGGGCATTTGCTCATGTGTTATTTAGCCGCTAGTATTACTGTCATCTTTATCTTATTCAAGAGGAATATTCTTTTTTATTAGCATAGGTTAACATAGAGTACGGTGGGGAGGGTGACATATACTACTGCAGTTTAAAATTAGAAGAATATAGCAAGCCACATAAGTTAGAAGTTCTAATGAAGCAGCATAGATCATTTATATTTTTTTTTGTCAGATTTACCCCAAAAACAACCATGAGGAGAGCACTGAAGCGAAGCCACAAACCAGATCCTACCCCCGTTACAAATTAAGCAGCCAAGGTATGCATTTGAAGATATGGACATTACTTTATGTCCATGTGCACCATAAAACTGAACATTTTGATCAAATATTGTGTCTGTATCCTTGCTAAAGCCAAATCCTTAAAAGTGCTTTATGGGACACTGTTGAAAGCACTAATGCCGACTGAAATTCCTGCGGCAGAACCCAAAGGTATGGACATGCATAAAGGATATAACTCCATCAACGGTTTGGTTGTTGCATGGTTTCTACTTTGTAACAATCCTGGGTCGTACTATAATCCCCCTCCGTTTGCATATGGATTTATGCATAGTTTTCTATAGGTTGAAGGACGCTAGTATTTTTATCACTTTTATATATATACCTAGTTTATTGTTTGACATGCCTGTCTATAACAGAGTCACTCAATGTTAACCAAGATCATCTACTATATTGTTTCATAAGAGAGTTACTGGCTCACAATGCCAAAAAACAAATGATCAGCAATTCCATAATATATCTGCTCACAAGACGAAGGAGCTTTGTGAATCATGCATATTTCCAACAAGTCATTTGTATTATTCCTATCAAGTATCACTTTCAGGTAGAGTCTATAGTTATTTGGAAAATTGCAAATAAAAAATATTGGCATTTCCATGATGTTAAGTGTCTCTAGCCCTAGGAATGACTACAAAGTGTATGGCTTGATGTTACTAAAGTAATTTATGTCTTTGATAATATTCATATATAATATGTGGATGCAGATTGCTGAAGGTATAAAGTACTTTGATGCATTGTTGCAAAAAAGTACTATCCATGCTTTTATTCGATAGCATATTTTTTGGTTGGTACTGTAGATCTTAGGCCAAGGGATCAAAGCATTTGGAATGATTTGCTATGGCCCAGCAGTCATCTAGGCTCCAGCGTTTGCTTACTCTCCTGGACAGTATCCTTCACAATTTCCTTATTTTTACATTTACTTAATCTTTTATTTAATTTTCTCCTGAATTTTCTTTAACTAAACTTTTTTAAAGCTGGGTCAACCCAAGCTACAAGGTTGACCGCTGCTCGTCAGATAGGGGACATTGCAAAATCACACCCTCAAGACTTGACCAGTCTTCTCAAGAAGGTATCAGTTTTGCTAAATTTCTATTAACATTGTTTTGTTGTAATATGTTCTGTTATGCACCGTCTTCATTGTATGGCAATTATGTTGTGTACTTTGGTGTAAAACAAAATTGGCAATGTAGTGTACTCTTTCATCTCTGTGTCTCTGCTATCAAAAAAATTTGTTGGTAGATGGCTCTATGTTTAAATGTTGAGATATAAAACCATTCCTTGACCTGCTTGTAATGGTTCAAGCTTTTGGAATATTTTTTTGACATGTTTTTTTAGCCTCTTTCATGCAGTAAATAAGATTAAAGTTCTTAATTCTTGCTTGCTGCTTTTTTTTTTAATAAATAAAATTTCAGCACAAGGTGATGACTGCCTGCTTTTGTAATAAGAGCAGGTTAGTGTTGAAACATCATCTAATAAAATTTCAGCACAAGGTGATGACTGCCTGCTTTAAGTTCAAAGTGTTTTGAAAGCTATGCAAGATAATCATTAAATACTAATGATTGTTTCTTTTATTTAATATTCATAGCGATAATGGGTATTAACACCCTGTGTTCATGTGATGCTTAGGTTTCTCAATACCTCCGCAGTAAAAATTGGGATACACGAGTTGCAGCTGCTCATGCAATTGGATCAATCGCTGAGAATGTTAAGCACATAAGTTTGACTGAACTTTTTGCTTCTGTTATATCACAAATGAGTGAGAATGGGATATCTTGTAGCATTGAGGATCTTTGTGCATGGCCGTATTTACAATCAAAACTTACAGGAAGCGCATTTAGAAGGTTGTACGGAGAATATTCTTTGACAATTTTTTGTTGTTGCATAAAAAATATTTCTATTTGAGAAAAAAAGAGGATGGTACAGGTAAGGGGAGTAATCCTTCAACATAGAAAATTAAAATAATAAAAAACAAAAAACTGGCAGTGCTCACCAGGCTGCCCAATTCTTTGCTTATAAAAGCTGGAAATATCTTCAAACAACTGTTGGCTGAATACTGAAGAGAAGAATCAGCAAAAATTATATGAAACAGGTTCAAGGGCAAAAAGACATCTTTAAAACTTGCGACTTTGTACTCCAGTCTGTTGGACCAAAGAATTGCACAATGTTTGTGTTTTAGCCCAATGTTTTTTCCCAAACCCGTGTACTGAATGAACTACAACAATCTGCTCCAAATTAAATTGCATCTAGAGAGTACCATGAACTGAAAAGTTATAACTTGATATTGTTTGAAAATAGTTTAACCATGCTTCTATTATGACAAGTACATTTTATTTGGAAGATATTGACTTTGTCCCTTGACGACAGCTTTGATATGAGCAAGGTGCTTGAATTTGGTGCCTTATTAGCATCAGGGGGTCAGGTAAATCAATATACTCTCTCTCTCACACATGAATATTTTATCACTTGTTGTCAATATGTTAGGATTAAAAAATACCATATTAATTGCTTTCCTTCTTCCAAAAGAAATAGTACAGACAGAAGTAATGTAAATGGTCTAGGAGTAAGGACTATAGTAGTAACGTGAAAATGTACTTCTCTACTTTGCAAAACTTTTATAAATCTAAATCTGTTTCTTCCGTCTAATAATTGATATTAGCCTTGATGGCAATCTAGATTTCCATAAAAAGGATCAAGCACGAAATGAAAGCATGTGTTGCGGAATACCAAAGAGTCGGATCCTTCCTTCCAATGGTTTCCATGAAATTTTTTAGTGATTATTTTAATGCAATTACATTATATTAGAATTAGATGTTTCTAGATACTACATTGATTATGAAAGTGTAAGAGAAGCTCTTGCAATCAAGTTCTCATAGAGCCAGCCTATAAATGTATTTCTATACTTCAATTTAATTCCTTTTGAGGTTTTCTATTTTCATTATTGCATGTGCGCTATTGCAAAAGTATTTTATGTCTTGTTCCATTTCAGGAATATGATATTGGAAATGATAATATAAAGAACCCGAAGGAGCGATTGGTTCGACAGAAGCAAAGTCTTCGCCGTCGTTTAGGTTAGTAAGAATGCCTTGTGATGTAGTATCTAATTGGCCAGTAAGTGCTATTAAAATGATGACTAATAAATAAGTTGTTGATTGCTAAACTTGTATGACATATTCTTATTCATTATCTGCTCTAGTGGATGTGACAATTGTTGAGAAGTTGATTTGTTGGCAATGACATTGTATTATGGGGTTTAATAAAAGAAGGACTCACCATAGATGCTCAATGCTTTGATGCTCCTTTTACTTTCCACATCTATAGTAGTTGAATCAAGGCATTAATTAAGTTTCTATTCACTTATGAATCTATTTGTTTAAGTGCTTTTCTAATTTAAAAACTGCATCATTATTTTTTGATTATGTTCTTATAAAGCTCAAGCATATAAAAAAGCATTTGCGGGCTTTCTATAGAAGCTGATTAGGGCTTTCTATAGAAGCTGAGTAGTTTATGCAAAACACACTCAAAGAAAACTATATCATTGAATTTGCTTGCCCACTTGCCAAGCTTAAACTAATTCTGCCTAAGTTTATGTCCTTGTGATTCAAGAAGTTGCTCTCGATTAATGTAGGTTTGGATGTCTGTGAACAATTTATGGATATCAGTGATGTCATAAGAGACGAAGATCTTATGGTGTCGAAATCAGACTCACATCTGAATGGGATTGATGGTAGAGTTTTTACTTCTTGTTCTGCTCATAACATCCAGAAAATGGTGGTAAACATGGTTCCTAGTGTCAAATCAAAGTGGCCAAGCGCAAGAGAATTGAATCTTTTAAAGCGTAAAGCGAAAATAAACTCAAAGGACCAAACAAAAACCTGGTGTGAAGATGGAGGTACAGAGGCATCAGGTGCTCAAAGTTTGACTTCAAAAGGCACATGTCCTGATTCACTGAATTACAGTAAGGTAGTATTCTGTTTTGCACATTAGTTAAATGATAGTTTTTGGCCTCAAGGGCATCCCTATGATTTCATTGCACTACTACAGTCATTGGTGGTAGCAAATGATTTTTAATTATTATAATTTTTAAACATTTGTTGGTTGTTGTTATTGTTATTGGTGGTGTTATCCTATTATTATTGTTGTATGATACAACCTTTTACACCTAAACAGTAGAACAAGCTTTGGTCTGTTGGTGTCTTGGAAAATGCTATCTTATCGTTGGTAGTTGAATCAAGATACAAATTATGTATCAGAGAGGTTATATTGTGAATTGTGAATTGTTTCGTATTGTGAATTATTAGATTTATAAACATTAAAAAATGTAACATATACTTGAATTCATAAGATATGTAAACATGCAAAGATACAATTAATAACAAAACAACCTCATAGTAGAAAAGAGTGTTGTATCTACATGTATTTACTGTACAATTTCAGCAACACAACCTTAAAAATAAGTGTAGTTGCTGCATAAATATATGGCATGGCTGGTTTTGCATCACCATCTATAAGCATCAACACTTTTGCAAGCAGTTTCACACATTTTAGAAAATGTAATTGATCTCCAAAATCTGCCATCACTTAACACTATTCATCACTTGCTTGCCCTCAGTTTTAGTAGCACGTGGACTAGTGGCCCATTCTTTACTTTTCAACAACTTCACAAATATTTCCTTCACCTCATTTGGGACACCACAAGAAGGAATAACATATTTCTTTTGTTCCAGCAAGATGATGCTTCTTCCTTACTATGCCACCCCTACAAGCATGTCAACAAAATTACATCTTACTTGTAGTCTATTTATAGGAAGACTTTCACAATAGTTCTAAGTAATATCACAGTCCCTCTTTGATTTACCATTTTTGAAAAGCAAGACTGCCGCAAAAAACTCAGTAACGCTGTCCACTCCTCCCTTGTCTTTCGCTCCTATCATGACTCCCGTTGTCCTGCTGTCTCGCTCCTCCCACTCCTCCTGCCGTTTGCTCCTTTGCTGTTCCGCAGGTCCACTCTTTCATTAAGTTTGAGCTGTTGGAGGAGAAGCAAAGGAGTTGCAGGTCAGTTCGTGGTTAAAAAAAAACTAAAGTTAGGTTTTTACCAAACCGAGTTGCGAGACCCGACCCAGTGTGCGGTAAAACCCAAATGGAAATTTATTGCTATTTAGGACATGATACAAACTCAATTTGTGATTCTGTGAACAATTTGTACGATACAACTGCACATGAGTAAAAACAAGTGTTTTAGCTATTTGTATCGTGAGAGAGAAGGATCGTATAGTACGATTCGTATCGTGTATCGCATGATACCTACTACCATGATCTTATCTTCTAAATTGTTGATACACAAATAGATTCATTTTTCATCTAGAATGACAAGGCATGATTTGGAATTATTTTCATGCATCATTTTGTATAGGTATTCATGGATGTTAATCACGACGATGATGGCTTCGAGCATGATGGGGATGGGCAATGGCCTTTCCACACTTTTGTTGAGCAACTTATTATAGATATGTTTGATTCTGGTAAACATTTTTCCCTTTGTCACTTTTTGTACCATGATGCTTTATCTACTGCTGTATTTTCACATTTATTTATGTTCTTTGAATGCTTATATATCAAATGCTGTTGGCAGTTTGGGAGATACGACATGGTAGCGTGATGGCACTGAGAGAGATTTTAGCACATCAAGGTGCTTCTGCTGGAGTATTTAAACCTGACTCACACATGGGTGGGACCCTGTTTATTGAATTAGAAGACAAAAGTATGCCAAGCACATTGAAGAGAGAGAGGGAAATTGATTTAAATATGCACGTTTCAGCTGATGAGTTTGATTCAAACCTGAAGAGGCCAAAACTTGAAGATGTATCATCATCAACCTTTATGGATAGTGTGATGACTTGCAACAATGAAGGTGATATTAAAATCAGCATTACTTCTGAAACCCATGGATGCAATTTAACATTGGATTACGGGAATGGGCAATTTAATGGTAATTCCAATGACATGGATCTGGAGTCTCAACCTGATGGCTCACATGATGCATGCAAAGAGTCTGCTAGTATAGCAGAACAGAAGGTTCATTTTGATGACAATAAGATGCCCCCTGGAAATCTTATTGCGCTGAGAAATCTTCCTCAGAACTGCGAGCTGATGAACTCTGTTAAAGTGGCTAGAAGTTCCTGGCTTCAAAACTGTGAATTTCTTCAAGATTGTGTGATACGCTTTTTGTGCGTGTTGTCACTAGATCGGTATGATATTTTTCGTTCTTTTATTTCTTTTAATGAACGAACTAGATCCTGTTGAACTTCGGTTTATGTAACTGATTCCAAAGTGCTGTACTTCTATATCCTATTGATGACTCTTTTCTTAAATAGATACCTCAAAGCTGTCTCTTATTCTGCAAGTTTCTTTGTTCATTTTATTTTATTTCAGCTTTGGAGATTATGTATCTGATCAGGTTGTTGCTCCAGTGCGTGAAACCTGTGCACAGGCTTTAGGTGCTGCATTTAAGTATATGCATCCTGCATTAGTAAATGAAACATTGAACATATTGTTGGGAATGCAGGTAAACATGGTTTAATGCTGCAAGTTATTTCCTTTTAATAATGTAATGTACAATGCTTAAAGATGCATTTTGCTTTTTTAGATTATCTCTGTGCTTTTCCTCCTTGAAGCAATTTCCTTTTCTGATGGGTTTTGGTTTGTGTCTTCTTAGTTTTGTTTTTAATCTTTATGCTTCTGTTGTTGCCTTTTGTTCAGTGTAGGCCAGAATGGGAGATTCGTCATGGCAGTCTTCTTGGTATAAAATATTTGGTTGCTGTTCGGCAGGTGCATATCTATTTTCTGTCATTTATCTTTGATACTCTTTCTGTCTATCTATATTGGCACTGTTGATCTACTGAAGCCTAATGTACTTCTCATATGTGTGCAAATATATTTTGAAAACTATAAATCAGCAACATGAAAATGAATGACTTTCAAACTATTCTAGCTCAAGACATTTTTGTGTGTGTTTATTGCCAATATCTCTTTGATTGGGTTTCATTGTTTTGCCAACATGTATAGCTGTTTAATGTATCACCAAGTCTGTGATGATTGAATTTAATGCTTGACTTGAGTGGTGATGTCAACTGTTTATATGTTCAAATTGAAATTATGTCTATGAAGGATTTAAATGTAATACCCAAAGAATATAAACAGTAGGGAAAAGTCCCTCATCCAATTCAGTAGTAGTTAGTTCTTGAGTGGAGAGCCTACACCATTTGAATCATCTATATAACCCTGAAGAAAGAAAAAATATCTATATCTGAGGGTGTAGGGTGTTGTTCCATTTATGAAAACCTATTAGTGTTTTCTTAATCGATGTGCTGCTTTGTTTTTTACTGCTTAAAATTCAAGAGAGGTTTTGTATTGATCTTTCTGGCTTTTTGTTTTGCTTGATTTGTCTTTTACTGATGCTAGGAGATGCTTTCTGATTTGCTTGGACGAGTTCTTCCTGCTTGTAGATCTGGGTTGGAGGACCCAGATGATGATGTCCGGGCAGTTGCTGCTGATGCTTTAATACCTGCTGCATCTGCAATTGTTTCCTTGCAGGGTCAAACATTGCATTCCATTGTGATGCTTTTATGGGATATATTGCTTGACTTGGATGATTTAAGTCCGTCCACCAGCAGGTATTTTACTGGCTAAAGTTTTGGTAGTTACCTGTACAGTCTTAAATTTTTGGAATTACTGATTATTAAAAATTAAAAGTTAAATGTAATATAAAAAGTAATCAGTACTCTTATTTTTATATGATTGCTCAATTAATAGTCTTTCTTTAGGTATAGAATGATAGACATATGATTATGAAATAAAAATTATACTTAATTACATTCTTAAAATAATATTCTGTGAACAAAATGTAATGATTATTTAAGAAAAAGAATATAAAAGTTTAGTCATGTCATAGTATATTAAAAATAAAATAAAAATATATGTAACTATCTTATTAATGGAAAGTAGTAAATACATTACTTAATTAAAAATAATCTAATTATCTTAATTTAAAATGTTTTTTGTTACCCTTATTGTCTTAATATTTTTTATTACCCTAAATGTCAGGGGTTTAAAAGTAATACAAAATTATTCAAGGACTAAAAGAAGATAGAACAATCTCTGCATGGGTTTAAAACATATTAAAACCTTTTTTTAATTATCATTTGCTAAACTAATAGCATAACTTTGTTTGCCAATTAAATGTGATGCATTCCCATTGTTTATAACAGTAGTTTGATCATGCCATGTTTTTTGTGATAAATTTTTTGAAGTAGCTGAATCTGAATACTCACATCAACACAAGACCATAATTTATTTTAGTTCAGAGGTTATGCTGAGAATAAATGGTTTTTATAATTTCAAAGAGAAGTTTCCCTCTAATTCTAGGTTTTGCACTATAGTTTTATATTGTAGAGAGGCCAAACCATCGTTATACAATAATATATTGGTATTAATTTGTTAATTATCTGTTTGCAGTGTAATGAATCTGCTGGCAGAAATCTATTCTCAAGAAGAAATGGCGCCAAATATGTATGAAGTTTTTAGATTGGGAGACAAAGAAATGGAAAATGGAGGAGGTGGTTGTGGTGATGACGATGGAGAAGAAAATCCTTATGTGCTTTCAACATTGGCACAACGTTTGTGGCCCTTTATGAGGCACAGTATCACATCTGTTCGTTATTCTGCAATACGGACTTTGGTATATATTTTCTTTCTTGGATGTTTAGTGAAAAAATTGAATCACATCTTATGAAATGTATTTATCAAATGGTTTCTTTCTCACAAAAGGTGGTACACGTGTTGATGTCGTGCCATAAATTTTCTATCTTCAGGAGAGGCTACTTGAAGCTGGATATAAAAGAAGCATGTCTGAGTTGTCTGGTGCTTCATTCTGGCCCTCTTCTATATTTGGAGATACCCTTAGAATCGTATTCCAGAATCTGCTATTAGAAACAAATGAGGATATTTTGCATTGTTCTGAGAGAGTTTGGAGTCTCCTTGTTCAGGTATATCAGATTTAATGTTGTATTGAGGACGAGAGAAGGTTTATTTAATCTGGTTTCACATTCTGTCAGCTTATCTGATGCAGAGATAAACATGTTTTCAGGACTATACGTTGATTGTTAAGAGAAATTAGTTTATATGGCTTCAGAAATCATGTACAGTAGTATTTTAAAATAAGTTGTAAAATTACATGCGTACTGTTTGGTTCTGAGGACAGAAATTGAGAAGATAGAAATAAAGAAGTTCTGAAAAGAGGTCTAGGTAGAAATAAGATTGCATATTTAGTTGTTTGGTGGACTAGAAATAGGTGAGAAATAAAGAGAAAGAATTTTGAAAGTTATGTAATTTGATTGATTTGATAGGAAGTCAGGATAGAGATAGATGAATAAAAATAGGTGGGAAATAGTACAGTGGGTTCCACTATTATTTTATTTATTTATTTTCTTTTCTTTTTCAACCAACCAACCAAAAGTAGTTCTCTCCCTCCACTATACGAAACAAGGGATAATTCTTACCAGAATATTGTGGGATCTGTTGTGGGTTGCTTCGAAACCAGTTGGTATAGATGTTGGTCTTGTTATCCTAGCAACGTAGTCATGTTACACTTTTGAGCTATTATTGCAACAATCTCTTTCAAGCAGGATATAAATCACGTTTACATGTTTCTTAGAACTGTAGCCAATCCTGGACCTCTAGGAGGCTTTGTAAATATGTGCTAGCTGGCTGGTCATTTGAGTTGATGAAGCTACTAAAAATGCACCTTTACATGATATTTCTTGGATTAGACTACAATCCATCTCTATGTATCTAGTTTTGATAATGGCCTGGTTTGTTTGTGCTTACTAGTGTCTTTTAATAAATAAACAGATTTCATATTTTTAATGTGTTTAATCTACTTATTTTAAGAATATACATTTTTCTGTTTTTTTATTAAGCACATTCTGTCCGCTTAAATAAGTGAGTTTTTTTAGAATTGTTTTTTTAAAGAATATTTATTTTAAGCTTAAATAGACTCTCTGTAACTTTGTTTTTTTTTGTATTATATTTTTTACATCAAAATATTTTATGTTGAAAGTTTGCTTTGTTTCAAGTCCATCTTCCCAATGCATTATGTTTCTAGCCAATCATTGTTGTGGTGTAATAAATGTTCAAGATGGTTCATTTTTTCTGTAGGATTTTCTGCTTACCTCATCCCTTGAGGCCCTAAAAAGTGATTGTTTAGTCTTCCACCTTTGGTCATGGTTGTTTAATTTTCATGTAAATACATTGAATTGATATCTCTATTTTCTAATCCATCTAGTTGTCTTCCTTATTAATGGCAGTGTTCTATGGAGGACTTGGAGATGGCTGCAAGTTCTTATGGGGCTTCTTGGATAGAACTTGCATCTACCCCATTTGGATCAGCATTAGATGCATCAAAGATGTACTGGCCTGTTGCCTTTCCACGAAAAAGTCAAATTAGAGCAGCTGCTAAAATGAGAGCTGCAAAAATTGAAAATGAATGTGGTGTGGAATTTAGTCTTGATTCTATTAAAGGAACTATTCCACACGATAGAAATGGAGATGTTCCCATGAATTCTGTTAAGATGGTCGTTGGTGCTGATGTGGACACTTCTGTTACTCATACCCGAGTAGTTACAGCAACTGCTTTGGGATATTTTGCTTCTAAGCTGCCAGCGGGTTCTTTAAAATATGTGATTGATCCACTGTGGAGCTCCCTAACCTCTTTATCTGGTGTCCAACGCCAGGTATGTATTTGTGTACAATAAATATATAGCTAAGCAAACTTCAGCCTTCCCCACCTGCCTTTAATATTTTCTATTGTATTTAGGTTGCATCTATGGTACTTATTTCTTGGTTCAAGGAGATTAAGATCAGAAATTTGTCCAAAAACCTTGATGGTATCCCTGGTGCCCTCAAAGGTTGGTTGCTGGACTTATTAGCATGTTCTGACCCAGCATTCCCGACAAAAGATTCACTTCTTCCTTATGCTGAGCTTTCCAGAACTTATGCAAAGATGCGCAGTGAGGCTGGTCAATTACTAAATGTAGTCAAGTCTTCTGGTATGTTTGATGAGTTATTGACAGCAACACAAATTGAGTTGGATCGCTTGAGTGTGGATGATGCCATTGGTTTTGCTTCAAAAATTCCAGCTTTGTGTAATGATAGTTCTGCAAATGAATCCTTGGCAAAGAACATCATGGATGATATTGAGTCCTCCAAACAGAGACTCTTGACAACTTCTGGATATTTAAAATGTGTTCAGGTATACTTAAAAAATTATTATTTTGAACTTTCTTGAAGTGGTAGGTATTACATGATTTGTATTTCATGTGCTTTAAGTTGCCCTCAATGATTTTGACTTGCTTATGGTTCATCTGATGATTTGCAGAGCAACTTGCATGTTACAGTCACATCTGCAGTTGCAGCTGCAGTTGTCTGGATGTCTGAATTTCCTACACGACTTACACCAATCATTTTGCCTTTGATGGCTTCAATCAGACGAGAGCAGGTGTTGGTTTAGCTTTTTATGTTTTTCTTTTGCTTGTTTACTTGTTTAATTTATTGATATTTGATCAAATGTCAACTTTCAGGAGGAAATACTCCAAATGAAGTCTGCTGAGGCCCTTGCTGAGCTAATGTATCACTGTGTTGCACGTAAACCTTGCCCCAATGATAAATTAATAAAAAATATATGTAGTTTAACTTGCATGGATCCCTCTGAGACCCCTCAAGCCAAATCCCTTTGTACCATTGAAAGTATCGATGACCAAGGTCTTCTGTCTTTTAGAACTCCTGTGAGCAAACAGAAGTCAAAGGTCCATGTGCTGGCTGGTGAAGATCGTTCAAAGGTGGAGGGATTTTTAAGTAGACGAGGATCTGAGCTATCATTGAGGCTTCTATGTGAAAAGTTTGGTGCGTCATTATTTGACAAGCTTCCTAAGCTGTGGGATTGCCTTACTGAAGTTCTTAAACCTGTACCCATCATCGAGGAAAAGCAAGCTAATGTGTCTATTGAGTCTGTTAGTGATCCTCAGACCTTGATTAACAATATCCAGGTTGGCATTTTAAAAATTTTCCTGTGTTCTTGGTTCATTAAATGTAAGATTTTGCATCATTAGCTGTGAATGAATGAGTTATACTGCAGTATCAGAAGATGGGATTAAATTGTCGAAAAGATGTCCTTCTCTGAGCATTTGGATATTTTTTAATTTTTTGAACTTTTGAACATTATTTTGGAGTGGTTGGTTAACTAAAATAAATATGCTGTTCATTATAAATCTGTTAAAAAAAATTCGACGGTAAAATTCTTCAGAATTATTCATTGTAAAGAATCTTTCTTCCTTTTCATGACAAGGTGCAGAAAAATTTCTAGAAAAATTTTTGGTTACCTGAAACATTCTTAGAAAGTGTTATCTCTCTCTCTCTCTAATTGTATATGGGTGTGTTTTATGTTGCACTGCAGGTCAATGGTTTTAAGTAGAAATATTTCCTGTTTGTTGGTTGGAGTTATCAGACGTATTTTTGCATTGATTGTTTACTAGTTCAATAATTCTTCCTATTGCTTGTTCATTTGTAACTTGTTTAGTTATGGCACATAGTATTCTGCTTAACTGCTTAATATTTAACATGGTTTTCTTGTAGGTGGTGCGCTCTGTTGCTCCTGTGTTAATCAAGGAGTTGAAGCCAAAACTGTTGACACTTCTTCCATGCATCTTCAAATGTGTTCAGCATTCTCATGTTGCTGTTAGATTAGCTGCTTCGCGCTGCATCACTTCCCTGGCACAGTCAATGACTGTCAAAGTTATGGGAGCTGTGATTGAAAAGGCTATCCCTATGTTGGAAGATTCGTCATCTGTTTATGCTCGACAAGGAGCAGGCATGTTGATTAGTTTTCTAGTTCAGGGGCTGGGTGTAGAGTTGGTACCTTATGCTCCTCTGTTGGTGGTTCCTCTTCTAAGGTGTATGAGTGATTGTGATCAGTCTGTCAGACAGAGTGTGACTCATAGTTTTGCTGCTCTTGTTCCTTTACTTCCTTTGGCTCGGGGCCTTCCTCAACCTATAGGACTAGGGGAAGGTGTATCCAGAAATGCAGAAGACTTGCAATTTTTAGAGCAACTGCTTGACAACTCTCATATTGAAGATTACAACTTGTGTACTGAATTGAAAGTAACATTGAGGAGGTAAATTGGACTTATTTAGCTAACATTTATTTGGGGAGGGGATGATACTTCAATATTCCAATTTGGAAAGTATGGTTTGATGGTGAAGTTGAGAAAAAGAAATTGTGTTGAAGTCTTCATGGCGAAGATGATAATTCTGAAGTGTTATCGTCCAAGACCATGCACTCTCTCCCCATTTCTTTTTTCTCTAGCTACTTTGTTCATTACTTATATTTATATATTTTTATTTATATTCTTAAATGTGTGATCTATTAATTTTACATTTACCTTTAATATTATATTATTGCTGTTCTTGTGTTTTCAGGTATCAGCAGGAAGGCATAAATTGGTTAGCTTTTTTGAAACGTTTCAAGCTTCATGGAATTTTATGTGATGACATGGGACTTGGAAAGACACTTCAAGCATCAGCAATTGTGGCCTCTGATATAGCTGAGCATCGGACTACAATTGGGAATGAGGATCTTCCGGCATCTTTAATTATCTGCCCATCAACTTTAGTTGGGCACTGGGCCTTTGAGATAGAGAAGTATATTGATGTTTCTGTTATATCTAGTCTTCAGTATGTTGGTTCTGCTCAGGAAAGAGTGCTTCTTCGAGATCATTTTTGTAAGCATAATGTCATTATAACATCATATGACGTTGTGCGTAAAGATGTTGATTTTCTGGGACAGCTGCTGTGGAATTACTGCATTTTAGATGAAGGGCATATAATAAAAAATGCCAAGTCTAAAGTTACACTTGCTGTAAAACAGTTGAAAGCCCAGCACCGCTTGATATTGAGTGGGACACCTATACAGGTTTGTGATGAGTTTATGTCTCATTAAAGTTACAATCTGTCACTACTAATCTGATAAATGTTACCCATTCTTTCAGAATAATATAATGGACTTGTGGTCCCTCTTTGATTTTCTGATGCCAGGCTTTCTTGGAACCGACAGACAGGTATATTTTTTGCTGCTTGTCATTATATTTTATGTTGTTACAATATTATAACTGCAACCAATGTGTTAAACTCGAGGATCGTCAGAAAGAAAATAAAAGATCTAACTCAAGGATCATATTATATGAAAAATAATATTCAATACATAACAAACTAAAAACAGGTTCATACTTCATAAAATATTCATGCATAAAACAACTAATAAATTGAGAAATGCATAAAACAATTAAAATATTCCACTTCCTTTTCTTCACCTCATCACTTGCTGCCATTATAAAACAAGGCACCCATCCAAGAATAGAAGAGAAGAGCAGAACAGAGAAAAGATAAACAGTTTCTTTAGCATTTTGTAAATTTCCCTCGTGATATTGTGTCATTTTATCATATTTAGTTGAGTTTCTTTAGCATGTTTAGCCATCTAGCTCCTATTTTTTTTAATGTTAATGCTTTCTCTACCAAGCACCAATGCAATTTTATCATGCTTTTTTTAATTATTTTCACAATGGGCGTTCATTTAATGTGGCTTTAACAGTTCCAAGCAGCATATGGAAAACCACTTTTAGCTGCAAGAGATCCAAAATGCTCTGCTAAGGATGCTGAAGCAGGAGTACTTGCTATGGAGGCATTGCATAAGCAGGTGATTTTCTTTTTTATCAACATACAAGTGTTTTTTTGTTTTTGCCTTCTTACTAGATGTACTTTTGTCCTCTAGGTGATGCCTTTCCTCCTTCGTAGAACAAAGGATGAAGTCTTGTCTGATCTGCCAGAGAAAATAATCCAAGACAGATACTGTGATTTGAGCCCTGTACAATATAAACTTTACGAACAGTTTTCTGGTTCTCGTGTAAAACAAGAAATGTCATCCATTGTAACAACAACGAATGAGTCTGCTGCGCCAGAAGGAAGTGGCACTTCTACTAAAGCGTCTTCACATGTTTTCCAGGCAATTATATTTCTTTAATCATCAGTTAATTATTGTTCCTTCTGTTTTTTAACACCCAGAAATACATTCCATGTTTCAGGCACTCCAATATTTGCTAAAACTCTGTAGTCATCCATTGCTTGTCACTGGTGAGAAGATTCCAGATTCACTCTCTTCCATCCTCTTGGAACTGTTTCCTGCTGGCTCTGATGTTGTTTCAGAACTTCACAAACTCCACCACTCCCCAAAATTAGTTGCTCTTCATGAGATTCTTGAAGAATGTGGAATTGGAGTTGATAATTCAGGTTCTGAGGGTACAGTTAACGTTGGGCAGCATAGGGTCTTGATATTCGCTCAGCATAAGGTGATGATTGCCTTTTATTTGGAGCTACCTATTTTCTGAAGATTAGTAAATGATTAACTGATTTTTTTTTTGCAGGCTTTCCTGGATATAATTGAAAGAGACTTGTTTCAGACACACATGAAAAGGTTAGTTCCTGGACCTAGTCATCCACCTAATAAATTAATGGTTTGGATTCCCATGCTTAATTCTTTGCGTTCAATGATTTTTGTTATTGAACAGTTGCCGCTCACTTCTGCACGGAAATATGATTATCTTAGATGGGTGTATATTATTCAGAGTTTTCATCTTGCATTTTTCCTTCTTTTTACAGTGTCACATATTTGCGGTTGGATGGATCAGTTGCATCAGAGAAGCGTTTTGAAATTGTCAAAGCTTTCAATTCAGACCCTACCATTGATGTCTTACTGCTTACAACACATGGTAAAGTTTTTCATCATGCCTTAATCAATCTAACCATTATTTTTCTTGTAGTTGTAGCTTAGTATTTGGAAATTATATGAAATTCTGCATCTGCAGTTGGTGGGCTTGGTTTGAACCTGACATCTGCAGATACCCTTGTCTTTGTGGAGCACGACTGGAATCCAATGCGAGACCATCAGGTAATCATGATGCATTTGGTGATTTCTTTGGGTTTTCTTTCCAGACCAAGACAATCCTAATTTTGTCAGCTTAGAGTTTTATATTGATTGTGGGATTGGATTTCATCCAACAGTTTTTTAATCAGGTTAAGATTCAAATAACTGTTCGTACTAGATAGTAGTTTGTTACATGTGTCTAGCTTTAGAGGCTTGTTTAAGATTATATTGAGAAATCAATTTTTTTTTATAAAATATTGATATTTGAAGTTGTTTGAGCCAACTTTTGACAAAAAGAGTGGGGTCCAAAAATTATCCAATTGCAGATTTGTTCTGGAAGCTAATAGCAATAATAGCTTTTGAACATGATCACTTGTGATTAATGAGAGAAAGTACAGTTAGTTAGGAAACCATTTTTTAAGCAAAAATATCTTAATTCCTTGTTAATGAAAAAAAGTAAAAGTCTTGTTCATGTATGGTTTGTGAGAGAAAAATATATTTTACATTAACACAATTGAACAACCTAAAATTACTTTTATGGAAGTGTTTTCACGAGATTATGGCTGCCACATGCCAAATGTCTTCTATTTCTATAAAGTCTCTGAAGAAGAAAGTGGTTTCTTTCTTCACAACCTTATAGTAGCTTTTCAAAAGCTCAAGCTAACAGCTGTTAGTGGTATGGGTATATACTGTCTTCTTGCATGCCCTTTATATATTTAATGGCTAACAACATGGAGCTTTTCTTGCTTTCCATGGGATGAAATTTCTAATATTTGTTTTTGTAATGTTACTGGTTCTTATATTAATAATCTGCAGGCTATGGATAGAGCACACAGGTTAGGTCAGAAAAAAGTAGTTAATGTCCATCGACTAATAATGCGTGGTACTTTGGAAGAGAAAGTTATGAGTCTACAAAGATTCAAAGTCTCCGTGGCTAATGCTGTCATTAATGCTGAAAATGCTAGTATGAAAACAATGAATACAGATCAGTTACTTGACTTATTTGCATCAGCAGAAACCTCCAAAAAGGTATGACTACTTGCTTTTGGCTGGTGTAGTATACTCTAAATGCAGAATATTAGATTTTGAATGAGTGTGATCTGGTCAGTTGTTTGGTTCAATGAAGATCGAGCATTATTATGTGTTTTTACTGTGTTTTACTATGCGATATATGTATTTCCTTGCAATTTGATCTTGCTAGTAGATTAGCGTCACTTAATTCTATGGGTGTGGCTTTTGTCTTGGGCTAGGGTGTTGGAATTAGCCTGCTACATTCTTCTGAGGTTTGGTTGAACCATTGTAGTATGAGAGAACTCCCAGATATACAAAACAAACATGAATTTTTTGTTATTTGGGTGAATAATAATTTACCATAGTTTATTTTTCTTTTCTGATGCTTTGAACGTGATCATTTATAGGGTGTTAATGCTGTGAAGAGTTCGGAGAACAATTCTGATGGAGACGCCAAATTAGTAGGCAGTGGGAAGAGATTGAAATCGATACTTGGCGGGTTGGAGGAGCTATGGGACCAATCACAGTATACAGAGGAGTACAATCTGAGTCAATTTTTAGCGAGGCTTAATGGCTAATATCCCAGATTCATATCAGAGTCAGTGTACATATCCAAGAGTACAAATTTTGACATTGTAACATCTCATTTTTTCTCCCCCATGCCCTTCAGTAATTTTTTGTCGTCACTTTTTGTATACCCCAATTCTGGCATCTGCTGGTGTGCATGCAGACCAGGTAAATCAGAGTCTGTATTTACCCGGGCATTGAGGATAGCGATAGCGAGGTTTGAGTCCTTGGTGGTGGTGATATGTAGAGAAAAGTACCAGTGACGGCTTCAGGAGGGATGGAGTAACATTTTTTGGATTTTGTATATACACACAATCAATCCTAATTATAGTTATAATCCTTGCTAACATCAAATGCTTCTCATTTTGCAATGTTCATTAATCTTCTAAGCCGTTGAAGACAGCTACCAAAACGCATTTTCATTTTAAGAATTGCTTAGTTTGGACGGTTTTTCGGCTAATGAAAGATTAATGAAAATGAATTTGCATTCGATTATCTAGTTTTGGGTTATTAAATTATGGAAGAGCAAGAACAAAAGCATAAATTATTTTTTAATGACTCAAAAAGTCATTTTAAATTAAACGTTTCATTGTAAGTTTGAGTTGATTTATTTTATAATAACATTTTCTTCCTTAAGCATCTTGGATGAGGTGGAACATAAACTCTGAAGCAAGTAACAAAGAATTTTGGTGTTTACAAATAACGATTTTCGCATATATCCAAACATGCCTGAATCTAGTTTCACTCCAATAACTGGCGAGGAAGTGTTGGATTACCCAAAACTAGGACATCATGTTTTTTAATGTGAATAACTTATATCACTGTTAAAAAATTATTTACATAATGCTTAAATTTATCTATTGACCAGAAGAAAAAGAGGATTGACTGACAGGAATTTGAAACTAATAAATGTGTTGTAAAAGGTAATGGTTTTTTATTGGTTAATCATACGTTGAAAATTCACAATTTTCATACACTTACATTACAACTTCCAATAATATTATTTTAATAGTTTTTAATTTTAAATTTATCTTTTATTATTATATTTATTTCTAAATTTATTATATGAAAAAATGTGTACAACTTTAAAGATATGTAAAATATGTAAAATCTCTAAAATGTAGGATATATATATATATTATAATTATAAATTATATATATTCACAATAAAAATTTATGTACACGAGTATGTTTTATCTTTTTAAGTAAAAATATTTTTTTCATGATTGATTTAAAAAGATTTGTTTCTTATTTTTATAATCAAAATCAAAATTTATACCATAAGTTTGAATTTTTAAAAAATTAATGTATTTCTTTTTATAAAAATTGTGTTAGAACCGTGTTAGAATGATTAAAAATTTAACAAATATTTTTTTTAATTGAATACTTCATTAATATGTATTTTATGAGTGTTGATATTTGTGACAGGACATGTCATTTAAGAAGAATATTTTATTCATTATTATATATATATATATATATATTTTTATATTTTTTTTTTATTAGATAGGAGTGGTGGTTAGGTGGATCGGTGGTGGCGGAAGGGTAAATTGGGAAACATGAAAAGAAAAAGTCAAAAGAAGTTTATATCAGAGGAGGGAGGGGATATCGAAAGGCAGAGAGAAACAGAAGAATGAGTTGCATCGTGAATCTCCACGGCGCAGCAGCCGCATCACTCCGGTTCCCCACTCCCTCTGAAGGCGATCAGAGACGCCGTGGATTTTGTTACTTTCCACAGCGCCATCGACGCCATCATCACTTTCGATACTCTTTCGCTCCAAACGCCACTATTTCCCATTCTCTGGTTCGTATCTTCATTTCTACTTTTATCATCATTCATTCTATATAATTGGATTCACAATTCACCATCACACACACACACAGACTGTCACCAATGAAGCGCTGAATGTCATGATTTCTGGGGCTCCCGCTTCTGGCAAAGGCACCCAATGTGAACTCATCGCCAACAAGGTAAGCTTACTTCCTTTCTCTCTCTACTCCTTTACTTCACTTTTCCTTCAAATATCTTCATTCATTCAATTCATCTATACTATATACGCAGTACGGTTTGGTGCATATTGCTGCTGGAGATTTACTGAGGGCAGAAATTGCCACAGGAAGTCAAAATGGAAAGCTTGCCAAACAGTATATGGAGAAGGGGCAGTTGGTCCCTGACGAGATTGTTGTCATGGTATGTAATCTTCTAATCCGATCATGCATTTCATTCTTCTCTCCTCTTTCTCTTATCCTCCACTTTTTTATGCTATAGATGGTCAGGGATCGTCTCTTGAAACCAGATTCTAAAGAAAATGGTTGGCTTTTGGATGGTTATCCCAGGAGCTTATCTCAGGCCACTGCACTCAAGGGATTTGGGTTTGAGCCTCATACTTTTCTTCTTCTAGAGGTAAAAAAATTTGTTGTTTTCCTTTAACATTTCTATCCCTCATTACCCAATTTTTTTTTTAAACCGGTTGGGTGATATTAGAAAAACTAAGGCAAATGAATGTTAATAGTGATACTCAGTGAAATTCTATCATATTATGAACCCTTCTGGGAAACCTTGCATCTGGAGTTCAGGACTGACCCTGTTCAGCTCTGGCTTTGCCATGTTCATAACACCCGTCAATGATATAACAACTATGGTCATGGCATGAAACCTTGTAATTGCAGTAGACCCGTGTATAAAAGCCAAAACCATGGTCTTATATGCAAAAAAGTCAAAGTAGCTTTTATCATTGTTTACTTTTGATTTTGCAGGTTGATGAAGATGTGCTTGTGGAGAGAGTAGTTGGACGGAGATTAGATCCTGTTACCGGGAAGATATATCACTTGAAGTATTTTCCTCCAGAGACAGAAGAAATAGCTGCAAGGCTTACCCAACGCTTTGATGATACTGAAGAAAAGGTATTAATATATCCCTGATCTGTTTTTTCTGAAAAGATTCCAATTCTTTTTTTAGAATATGCTTCTATACCTACTACACTCACGTGTACAGACTTATAATTGTGTGCAATTGAATGTTTTTTTATCATTGTCGTTTGCTTGACTTAGGTGAAGTTGCGGTTGAGCACCCATCATCAAAATGTTGAGTCAGTCCTTTCCTTGTATAAAGATATAACTGTTAAGGTATGCTCTATAATCTCTCTTACATGTGCGCACATGCTTGTGCAACAACAAAAACATGGCACAAGCAATCATGTTCCACATCTGTGGAGTGGACATCATTTATAAAGCATTTCCCTATTTATCATTTTTTTAGTGGATAATCCTTCCACCACTGTATAAAACTTGGAACATTTTACATTGGTTGATAGATGTTTGTTGCTTAACTGTTGTGTTTCTTCCAAGTGTTATTAGTGGCTGGTTTCTGTCAGTTTATTTTGCATTCAATAAGTTTCTAATAACGCAAAAGCTAAGACACAGGAAAAATATAGTTTGGACAGGTTCTGCTCATTGGGTGAAGCCCACCTAAGCTGCTTTTTTTGTCTTCAGATTAATGGAAATGTCTCGAAGGAGGAAGTATTTGCTCAAATTGACAGTGTGTTGACAAGCCTTGCAGAGCAAAGGAAGGCTGCTTCAGGATCTGTGGCAGCATAGTGGATTTTAAGTTATTTATTTAGAGTCATAAAAGTCTTCATTCAATTTCTCATGAAGATTATCTCACGGCTTTATATCCCTTCCATTTGGAAAGCAGTGTGATGATTGGTTTGGACCATGAACCAGGACCTGTGGCACTGTAGTGGGCAGAATATTTTCCAAGTTCATTTTTTTTATGAGAAATGATTACCATAAAATCGATTTTATGTAATGGCTAGCTTATGGAGGATTGTGAATTATCATTTGTAGGTTGTTCCTACTGCGTGGTCGGTATGTGGTGTTCTTTACCATTTTCTGTACATCATTCGTTAATAACTGAAAATCATTCATTCGATCTACCGAAAAGGAAAATAATGTATTCAAAGTTCTTGATTCTATGGTTTACTTTGATGTTGTAACAGTGTCTTGGACTGTGAACATTAATACTAAAATGGTGTAACATACTAACTGCCGGTATTGCACAAGAGAATAGAGGTTCGTAAACATCTTAACTTCTCCTTGCTGATTCATATATTTCTTAACTAAACAAATAACTACTGTATAGTTATGTAATTGTGTAAGAAAAGTATTATTTTTTAGTATTCATGGTGAAAAAATTTCTAACGATTATTTAGTTCTTTGCTTCTAATTAGTGTTTAACTTTTTTAAAATATTCCCTACATTTTTCTAAATTAGTTTTTATATTCCCTATATTTTTAAAATATTTCGCTTTAGTCTTTATTCTAAATTATATTGTGACATTAAGTTAGTCTTAAACTTTTCTGATGAGATTTAGAATTTATTTTAGTAAAGTTTGTTAGGTTCATCGTAATATTAAGTTCTCTTTAATCCACTCTTGGAATTTTATTTTTTTAGTGTGAAGAGGTGTATTAAAATCTTTTATAAATTAAAAGTATGGTGAAATTATAATAAATTAATACAAATTTTATTTTATCAAAATGGTAATTAGACTTAGATTCTACTTCTTTTAATATATATAATACGTTACCAAATACTTAATGGTTATGATTTAAATATTATTAAGTATCTAAGATCAAATCTAATATCAGTGAATTGTATTTAATTATTTTAAGGAGCCTCCTTATATCATAGTCTCCATATTCATAGTTATTGATAAGGAGTATAAAAGTTTTTATTATATTAAAAATGTAAAAGAGATTATTGGTTTTTAAAGTGATATAGAATTAAAATTTGAAATGATTTTAGAGGGAAAAAATGATCATTAACCTTTTTTAAAAATTTATTATTCTCAATCATTATTTTTTTAAATAGTACCATTTTCATTTGTTAACTTTTACTTCCGAAGGAGTCAGATTTGTCGGAAGACATAGTTTTGAGACAATGATAGATTATGTTCATGAAAAAGAAACAATTTTTTTATTGGAATAAATGTAAATAAAGTTAAATAGTTTTAAGGGGAGTTCTACCTTTTGTTATTTTAAATCCTTTGAAGGGTGTGGTTAGAGCAGTTCAACGTTTTCAAATTAAAAACTTTTCCAAATGACATTTCTTCCTACTTTAAAGTTGTTAAAACAAATTTTAAATTGGACAATAGATTTTGTTGGTTCGTATGGTTGATGAATCTTTGACTTTCAGGTATATAATAAAAAAAAATTGCATGCTGAATTATTTGATATCTTCTTTTCAAACCTTTTTAATAATCTTTGTAATCACTAGTCACCACTGTGTATTCATGTTAATTTTCTTAACTCTCACACAAGTTTGGTTTGGTTGAAAGGTCAGACATAACAGTCATTCAAGAATCAATGACTCGTCAAAATTACAGTTTCTGGTTCATCGCATAATAATTACAATAATAATGGTAAAAAATTGATTCATTTCGAGTATTTTTTTCTCACCAGTTTCATCCATAATCTCTATATTTAACTCCTTTATTTTTCACAGATTATACTATTATGCTTCGAGTGTTAACCATTCATTGCAAGAAGAGAACAAACCTTATCCTCAAATCACTTTTAAGTCTATAGAATTATTATGGGATTAACTAATGGTATATAAAAACACTTATATTCTCATTACATTTATTCATATTTTATAAACAAGTAGTAAATAAAGGTGATGCTCTGTAAAATTTGTTCTTATATCCTTGTTATCAAAATATCATTGATAAAAGGAAATTAGTAGCAGTGAATCCATGGTTGAAATTAAAAATATTGATCATCCTATTTAAATATAATCAATTTATATTATTACATTATTATAATATAATTGTGAAGTTTCTTGGGAGTAAAATGACCGAGTAGCATATAATTTTGAAAAGAAAACCGAGTCAGAGTACATAGATTTGTAGACTTGGTCTTGCAGAGCTTGCTGAGTCCTAAAAACGACAGTGTCTGTGTCTGTGTCTCTGAGAGTGACCATTGTGAAACCGCGTATTGCTTTTCTGCCAATCTCCTTCTCATAAAAACCTCTTCTCTAATAACTATTCGCTTAACCATGAAATTAATGAGTTCTTTCACTATTCATTTCCAACTTCATGGCAGCTTTACTCATTGATCGCTCCTTCTTCTGTCACCTCTTCCTTTTCCTTTTTTGTCTTCCATCCATAAACACTCTCTCCACTGTTTCCATTTCTCAAACCTCCAATTCAAACCAAACATTTATTTGTGTCTTGCAACATCCAAATCAACAAGGACAATCAAATCTCAACTGCACCACCTTTCCCCAGGCTCAGACTCAGGCTATTACGCTTGATGTGAATCCTAATGTCACCTACTCTCAGATTGTGGGCGGCAACGGCTTTGTGTGTGCGTTGGGGCCATCGTCTTCTTCCATCTCCATCATGGGGTGTTGGAGATTCTCTGCCAATGCTACTAATGTTCCCTATAAACGCATCTACAGTGGACCCCTTGTTCAAGATATTGAGAGTAGCCACTCCCATGTTTGTGGTCTTGTAAATAGAGGAACTGATGAGAGTAGCCTTCAAGTTGAGTGTTGGCAATGGCATGACTTCAATTCAAGCAGTGGGAGTGTGAGGAACATGTCAATGTCAAGCATTGCAGTGGGAGAGAATTTTTTGTGTGGCTTATCATCAAGAGGGGATGTTAATTGCACAGGAACGGGGAGGGTGAATAGTAGCAGGGTTGTTGTTGATGTCCCTGCGCCTGGTGGGAATTACACTTTTCTTGCAGCCGGGTTTAGGCATGCCTGTGTGATCTCCATTGATGGTGGTTTGGTTTGTTGGGGAGACATGGAGGGTGAGAAACCCCAAGGGAGGTTCGTTTCTTTGGCGTTGGGAGAGAACCGCAGCTGTGCACTCGGGCATGACAGAAGAGTTGTCTGTTGGGGGTCCAATGATTTCATCATGCCGCACGCCTTAAAAGACACTTTTTTTGAGTCAATTGTGGCAAAGCAAAGTGTTTTCTGTGGAGTTGTGTCTTCCAATTATTCCTTGCTCTGTTGGGGTTCTCCGGTTTTTGATTCAGACAGCAAGGTGTTTGATGATGTGCTCCCAGGACCTTGTAGGAACAAGTGTCCCTGTGGGCCCTTGCCCAACTCTGCCAAACTATGTCAGTCTCCAGAAGTCATTTGCCAACCCTGTTCCCCTCAGGTGGTTCAATCTTCACCTCCATCACCATCTCCATTGCAGCCATCACCTCCATCATCATCTCCATTGCAGCCACCACCACCATCAAACCACACTGGTTGGAGCAGCCAAATGGTTGCATTCCTAGTGGTTGGATGTGTGGGCTGCAGTTCCCTGTTGCTAGTCATGGCTTTCTTCCTTCACAGGTACTGCAACTCCAAACGAAGAGGAAGCCGTGTCCATGATTCTGGCCGGTTGGATGGGTCATCTCACTCTCAACCACAACCTCAAGCTGAAGCAGGATCTCGAGTTCTTCAGAAGCGCCTGAGTCACGTTATCAGCATTGGAAATGGGAGCCCTTTTGAGGAGTTTTCCCTGGAGACACTGCTTCAAGTCACCAACAATTTCTGTGAGGACAAGAGAGTTGGGATTGGCAGCTTCGGTTCGGTGTATCATGCCACTTTGGAGGACGGGAAGCAGATTGCTATAAAGAGAGCTGAAGCCTCATCCTCCACCTACACTGTCTTGGGTGCCCAAGTGGACAAAGACAATGCTTTCATGAATGAGCTTGAATCTCTCTCAAGACTCCACCACAAGAACCTGGTTCGGTTGGTGGGGTTCTATGAAGACACCAAAGAACGCATTTTGGTGTACGAGTACATGGACAATGGGAGCCTGAGTGACCATCTCCACAAGCTCCAAACTTCAGCTCTGATGTCATGGGCAGTGCGCATCAAGGTGGCTCTGGATGCTGCCAGAGGCATAGAGTACTTGCACCAATACGCCACTCCTCCAATCATTCACCGTGACATAAAGTCTGCCAACATATTGTTGGATGCCAAGTGGACTGCCAAAGTCTCTGATTTTGGACTCTCCCTAATGGGACCTGACCCTGAAGATGAGGAGGCCCACCTTTCACTTCTGGCAGCTGGCACTGTTGGCTACATGGACCCTGAATACTACAGACTTCAACATTTGACCCCCAAGAGTGATGTCTATAGCTTTGGCGTGGTTTTGCTAGAGCTGCTCTCTGGTTACAAGGCCATCCATAAAAACGAGGATGGGGTGCCAAGAAATGTGGTTGATTTTGTTGTGCCATTCATTGTTCAAGATGAGATTCACAGAGTGTTGGACAAAAGAGTGCCCCCTCCCACGCCCTTTGAGATAGAGGCTGTGGCGTTTGTGGGTTATTTGGCAGCAGATTGTGTGAGGCTGGAAGGTCGAGATAGACCAACCATGTCTCAAGTTGTAAATAACTTGGAAAGAGCATTGGCTGCATGTTTAGCCCAACCAATACTCTCTAGGTCCACCACTCACTCTTCGGAAAATAATTTAACAACTCAAAATGAAATGCACTAATTTACAACTGTGATCTGAAAAATACAATTTCAAAATTGTTCCATTCCATTACAAAATTGTTTTTCTTTTCAATTGTAATCTGGTACATGATTGTCAATATATCATTATTTTTAGTCGTCTTCACACTAAGCTTTACCATTTCCTATTTCCTATCTCCCATCTCCTTTTCCATTACGTACGCTTCACGTTCAGCTTCACCTCCCTGCATTCTCACACAGTCAACTTTTGTATATTGCATCACTTTTCTTTCTTCATTTTTCTCAAATTAATTTCGACTTCACCCCTCACACCACACGACTCAATTATATATACCAACCCGATCCTTTTATTTTATTTTGTAATAATTTGTAATTGATGATGCCAAGAAGTGTATCATCCATTTATTCTGTACCAACCAGCAAAGAAAAGAAAACTACACCGTGGAAATCAGTGTGCATTTTAAAGAAAAAAACACGGTTCAAAGTCAAATAGGCGAAAGGAGACTAGTTGCAAAGTCTTAAAATCTCTAGCACACCAAAATATATTTGCTTTTCAACTTGAATCTTCAGATTTATCGTTGACATGTGTGTCTGGTGGACTCTTTCCATTTATCTTAACAACTAAAGTGACAAAAGAACCACTTATGTGCAGCTTTGGTAGATAGAAGAGACGGGAGCAAAGCAAAAAGCAAAACGTTTTCATGTTTAAAACTGAGTTTTTTCTTCACAAAACTTTGTACCAACAACTCGAGCTACAATTGGAAACACTGGTATAAAGTGGGTCAAAATATTTGAATCAAAAAAAGATTAGAGTTTAGAAATAAGGATGGTTTTGGAAATTATAATTTGAAAGAAAAAGGCAATAAAAAGAAAAGGAAAAAGTGAAAAGAGCTATAATCCACAAGATACCTAAACACGCAAAGTGATAAAAGAACAAAGAAGGGTTTGGTAAGATCACTTTAGGAAGGCATAATTATCATATAAATGTATGTCGACTAGGTTACGAAATTGGTACAAAGTTGGGAAATATAATTGAGTGGAAGTTGGGTGGATTCACATTACAATTACATTAGATTTGAAAAGAAAGCCATCAGAGAAGGGCTTTTGTGTCTTTGTCATGGCGGAATTTTGGTGATTTCAGTGCACAAGGTTCTGCATCAATTAGCATCTTAACAACCTCTCTCATGGTGGGACGCACAGATGGAAGCTTAGTGGTGCACTTGATGCCAATCTTCAACATTTTTATCATATCTTCAACACACTCAGATGCCACCCTTTCATCAAGAATGTTGAGAATACTTTCACGGTCATTCAGATGAGTCAAAACCCAATAAACAATATCCTTCGCCTCTCCATAATCCTCTTCAATGGGTTCTCTGCCTGACACTAATTCTAACAGCACCACTCCAAAGCTATAAACATCACTCTTTTCAGTGATGTCAGTGGCATAAGCAAGTTCTGCATGAACCAGAGCAATGTATACATTAACCATATGCTATTGCATTTCAAACATACATAAATAGGAAGCATATGTCAGAAGAAAAACTCAAGATTCACTTATCTGTTGTGTAGGGAGAAAGGAAAACCTTTGACATACAATTATTAAGAGGACTATGTCATTTGTCTGTTAAAATTAAAACAGAACTATAACTGCTATGCTAAACTCAGAGGCATAAGAACTGAAATATGATTATCTGGTATATTTTAGCATTCACAAGTATACTGAGATATCTCTGAACAGTTTCAAACATGAACATCAAATGCTTCTGAAACATAAACGGTATACTGAAATTTACCTGGAGCAATATAACCAAGTGTGCCAGCTAGACAGCTATAACCCAACTGCTTATCAGATTTTTCTGCAAACCTTGCAATGCCAAAATCAGCAATTTTTGGCTCATAATCCTCGTCAAGCAAAATGTTGCTGGATTTTATGTCCCTATGAATAACGGGTGGATTACAGTCATGGTGTAAATAGGCAATTCCTTTGGCAGATCCCAGAGCAATTTTATATCTCTGTTTCCAATCCAAGTGTGGCTTCCCATCTTTTATCTGTCCATGGAGAGCTTGAAAAAGATTACCATTTGGCATGTACTCAAACACTAAAAGGTTGGATCCTCCTTTAAGTAAAGAAGCATAGAGTTTAAGTATATTTCTATGCCTTATTTTCCCCAAAATTTCCATCTCTGCAGCTAAAATTTTCACACCATCTATTTTCCCTAGTTGCTTGACAGCCACCATGGCTCTATTTTTCCTTAACTCCACTCGATAAACCTTTCCTGTGCCACCACTACCTATCAAATTATCTTCATCCAGATTACATATTTCATCAGCATCGATATCTACTTGGTGGAAAGATGCAAGTTTCCATTTTTGACTTATTTCCCTTTGACGTTGCATGTTGTTTTCTGCACCACGCTTGAGGCTTCTACAACTCAAAAGCAGCAAACAAGCTAAAATAACAACAAAAATAGAAGCAATGAGAAAGAGAAAGACGAATTTATCAGCAGTGACCCTTGACTGGCCATGATTTTTGGCACAAATCTTCAAATCAGAATTCAGGGAAGGTTTTAGGTTTCCCTCAAAACACAGCCCCTTGTTTCCAAGAAAAGCTTTCTCTCCTCCAACAATAAAAAGACCAGATGGAATTCTTCCAGAAAGCAGGTTTTCAGAAAAATCCACCGAGCTTAGCTTTATGGCTTCTAAATTATCAGGAATAGAACCTGTAAGTTTGTTTCCAGATATGTTAAGAGAGTTCAATGAGCTCATAAGTGAAATTGACTGGGGGATATTTCCAGATAGAGAATTCCAAGCAAGATTCAAGTCCACCAGTCTTGCACAATGACCCAGTTCTGGTGGTATTGAACCAGTTAAGGAATTCACTTCTACATGCAAAGAGGATAACTGCTTCAGGGATCCAATTTCAGGTGGTATTTCCCCAGAAAAATTGTTGTTGCTCAAGTAAAGCTTCTCCAAGTTCACCAGCTTGCCAAGCTCTGATGGGAGCTTACCTGAAAACCTGTTTTGTGTCAAAACTAACTGACTTAAGCTAGTAGACAACCCAATTTCTGAAGGTACAACACCAGTGAAATCATTATAGGCCAAATCAATTATTTCTACATATGGAAGTGCCCAAACCTTATCTGGAATTTTCCCAGATAACTGGTTCATACTGATCCTAAATCTCTCCAGAGATTTACATGTAACATAAGACTCCGGAAAAGTTCCTGAGAAATTGTTTTGCAATGCAAGCAAAAACTTCAACTTATTTCTTTCACACAAGAACTTTGGGAAATCGCCCGAAAATTGATTCTCAGATATGTCAATACTTTCAAGTGCTGAAAACCGGCCAAAATTTTCTGGAATTGTCCCAGTGAAGCTGTTTCTGTATATTGAGAACCCATTGAGATGACGCATATCTGCAAATCCTACAGGAAGTTCTCCAGAAAATCTGTTTTCATATAATTGAAAAACAACCAAGTTCTTCATATTCCCAATTTCCTCTGGCAACCTACCATACATGTTGTTTGAAGAAAGGTCAATCTCCTGCAGATTGGTGAGGTTTGCAAGCTCTGCTGGAACCTCTCCTGTCAAATTATTTTTGAAGAGCTCAATCTTGTAAAGATTCTCTAACTTGGAAATTGATCTGGAGAGTCTTCCAGAGATTTTGTTTCTTGAAATATCCAGTGTCTCCAATGCCTTCATGTCATACAATGATTCGGGAATCTCTCCTATCAAGTGGGAGCCAGCAAGATAAAGCCAGGTCAAGTTCTTCAGATTTCCAAGAGTCCCTGGAATCTCACCTTCATTGTATGCATTTTCCCCAAGAACCAGTGAAACCAGTCCGGTTAGATTCCCCACCCAGCTAGGGATGCTTCCAGAAAAGTAGTTTGCTGAAAGGTCAAGAATTTGCAGGTTTCTCAGCCCAGAGAAGTCTGGGATTGCTCCAACCAATTGATTTCCCGATAGATTCAACACTCTGAGGTTGGTCCACCTGCTTATTTCTGCTGGAAGCTTTTCAGAAATTAAATTGGATGGTAGTGAGAAAACTTGCAGGCTCTGCAAAACTGAGAGTGATGGGAAAATGATACCAGAGAGGGACTTATTGCCCAGTGAGATTTCTGTGACTCTCCCAGACACTTGATCACATGTAATTCCATAAAACTCACATGGAGAATCTGATTCATTCCAGGAAGCTAAATAATTCAAGGAGTCCTTCAAATGGTTCTTGAACTGAAAAAGAGCTTGGGTTTCCAATGTCAGAGACACACTAGGCTGGAAAATAGAGTAGAAGGTGAGAAAGAGCACTGCCAAGAACTGGAAAAAGGGTAAGAGACAGGGACTCTTGGCCATTAAGACAAGATTCGGGGGCAAAGTTGTCAGTTCAGAAGAGAAATAGAATCAATGGAATGCCAGCAAGGTGGATGATCATATTCGAACTTGGGTGATCAATAAACCATTATTGCAGGGACCATCCTGGAAACAGCTGATCAGGGAACAAAATCATGCACTGACATTAAATTATAAACAAGCTACACATTTAATAAAGAATGCTAAGGAAAAGCAACATCGTGATGTCAGAAAGCAAAGAAAGGTGACGTTGGAAGGTCAATTTTGTTTGTATCTGTAGAGAATTATTGCACTGTCATTACTATGATTCTAATCAAAGAATTGAAGAAACGGATAATGCTTAGAAGTCACTCATTCGCATCTTTGGCACAATAGAGGATCTAATCTAATTTGCTCTGAAAGCAAAGCACACATAATATAATTATACCCAAGTGTAGTTCTTCTTTTCTAATCATGAGTTACTATTACTAACAACCCCGCTCTGGACATTAGAATGAAATTGAAAAGTTTTTTTTTAAGGGGTGGGGGAAGAATAGCTAATCAATCACAAGGTAATATGCTTAAAGATAGAAAAGTAGCTTTTCAATTGGAATGAGTTAAAATTGTAACTGTTACAACTTACTACTTCAACCTGAAGGGAGCACCCAGTGCTCTTTTTCCATTTCCAAACTCAAAACAGGAGAGCAGAACAAGAAAATGGATAAAAGATTGGAAGAAAAAGAATTTTCATTTGAGTAGCAAGGATTAAAACTGGCTTGAAAAAAGAATCTGATACCTTATTTTGAGTGGACGTATAGAAACTGTGTTGGATCTCCGGAGTGTGTCTTCTTCTCATCTCCAAATTGAGAGGAAAACAGAGTCTTGTTTTGTGGGCAGTGATGGAGAGACTGTTGTGTTAGTGGAATGTGTTGGAAAATGCATGAACACAGAGCAGAGAACAAAAGGGTGTTGACAGTTCCAAGTGTGTTGGTATTGAATTGGAAGTTTCCAAAGAAGTGTGTACAAGAGTGAAGAAATTGGTAGTGGAGTAGAATTAGAGATATGAGAAAGTGAGCATTGGCACTAACAGTGGCAGTAGCACTAGCACTTGGTAGTGGCGTGTGGGTGTGAGACAGAGAGAGACAGACAGAAAAAGAATAGTTTCCAGAAACATATAGCGTTGCCTTGGAATTGAAATATGCCAAAAGAGTGTGAGAAACAGAAAAAGGTTAGCTTAAGTTTGACACTATTTCATAATGTCAAGGATTGAACCAGTGATTGAGGTTTGGTGTGGGGTAAAAATGCTTTAGAGATTGGCATAAGAAGGTGTTATTCTCTCTCACACACCCATTTTCCCATCCACTCATTTCCCTCATCAACCATTTCTCACTCTTCCTCTTTTTCGTTTCACTGCATCAATAGCAACTTTTTTCACGAATCAATTCCTATAGATATTACTCAATCAATCAATCAATACTCATCCACCTTCCACATGTGTACATACTCGATAATACCAATCAATAAACAGAACAAGTTTTTACCTTAATCAAATAAAAATACTTCCGAAAATTCTGTTAACAATTAACACATTATAATATGAATAAATCCAACTTATACAAATATTACCTATGCAGTAACATATTTATTATCAGTTGATCTTGAATTTACCCAGCTTAGGAATATAAATATCTTTCGCACTTGTTTGGCATTTTATCCACTTAACATAGTTGAGCTGACAGATTTATTCATCAGCTTTTAAAATTGACAAATATGATTCAAGCGAAGCGAAATCAAGCTGGAAAAAGTGATTATTATTTAATATTTTGTGAGTATTTTGGCGAGAGTATAAGAATATGAAAATTTCTTTGAAAATTATATCAAAGAAATTATTGAGGATAATATATAGAAACATGCTTGAACATTTAGAAATTGCAGTGGTGTGGCTCTGCATAAGTTTAAGCTCAATGAAACAATAAGGCTTTTTATGGTTCAGGTCTGCGTGACCTCTTATTTCTTCATTTCTTTCTGTGCTGCTTTTTTCCTCTCTTTTCTGTGATCACTGCAAGTAAGAAAAGATCGTGGCTGCACTGCAGTATAAGTTAATTTTCCCATTGTGTTCTGTTTCCAGCTTAAATAAAAGAGCAATGTAACGTAGAGAATCTCGTTTTGTTGCAAAGAAGCAATTAGGTAGCTAGGCTTTTGGAATCCCAACGAACTCTTGTATGAGATGTTCTACTATTTTTCTTGATGTAACCTTATCGATCTCGTACGCTTTCATCTCATTCTTCAGACCTGCCACCCACAACAACTCTAATGTTTATTGCATGTTCAAGAACATAACCACAAATTATACACATCCTTAAAAAAGTAGTTGTTAAATTAGTGTTTTTAGACTTGTTTAAGGACTAATTTAGTGTCCCCTGCAAAGAAGATTAAATTAAAGATTTTCTAAACAAGTTTTGTTAATAAAGTTTTAAGATAAGGAATAAGGTCTAAAATCAATCCTAAAAACACTCTTAAAAGGACTCGCACGCTGAGCTCAAATCTACAATTTATCAAATACCTTCATCTTACTCCTCATGGACAAACATCACATTTTAAAACAAAATATTTAAATAAGGCTATGAAGCTCAGACACTCCTCTTAAATGGCGTGTCGGTGTCGGATACTTGTATCGGACACCGACACTCGTATGACACTTGCAGGATACGTATCCGTGAAATGTCCAATTCAAAAAGTATTTGTTGGATTTTTGACAATTCTAATACGGTTCTAACACAATTTTAAAAAGAAAAAATACATTAATTTTCTAAAAACTCAAACTTATTGTATAAATTTTTATTATAATTATAAAAATAAGAAACAAATCATTTTAAATCAGTCGTGAAAAATATCTTTTTCTCCAAAAAACAATCTGGAACATACTTGTGCAAATAAATCTTTATTATCAATTTATATAATTCATAATTATACAATATATACATCTGTAACTCCGTGTTCTACATTTTAGAGATTATACATATATTCGTGTCCGTGTATGAGTGTATGTATGTGTACATATAAATAAGGTTATATTAATTCTTTCTTAGGGTAATATTAACCCTTTCTTTGGGTAATATTAATCCTTACTTCACGTATTAATATAGCTCTGGATATGAAACTATTGCTTTATTCCACTCCACCAAACTTTAGGAATCTAAATATTTTATTCCTGATCTCATTGACTATTGTTCCATAAGCATCATCATAACTTAAATCTGTTCAATTTTTTAATGATGGTGTGCATATTAATTATGAAAGATTGATTATAGATTTAGTTCCTGTACTTTAGTTATTACTCCTATACAATATTAATTGTGTATTTTAGTTTTCTATTAAGTAATTTTACTGAGTCGTTTATATAATTCCAGTTAAACCCCTCCATCCTTTTCAAACTATTCGAATAGAACAAAACGTTGAAAGATTTGCAGAAAAATTCAATGGAATGAGTAAATTTATTTAACTTTAAAGATAAAAAAAAAATTGGTTTAAATGTAGCACAGACAATTATACGAGACTGATATGACACGGACACAGACACAAAATTACGTATAATGTATAAAATGTAAGATAAATGGACACAAATTTATATATTATATAATTATGAATTATATAAATTGATAATAAAGATTTATGTGTATAAGTATGTTTAAATTTTTTTTAACAGAAAAATGTTTTTCATAGCTGGTTCAAAATAATTTGTTTCTTATTTTTATAATTATAATAAAAATTCATACAATAAGTTTGAGTTTTTAAAAAATTAATGTATATTTTTTTTTAAAATTGTGTTAGAAAATCGTGATAAAATTACGTGTCTTACGAGTATTTTACAGATGTCGTGTCTGATTCAGACATATCATTTAAAAGACGTGTCCAATTTCTTAGGAAAAATCTAAAATTATCTGTCTAAATTTAAAAAGAAAAAAGGAAAAAGGTAAAACGAACCTGGAAAGTGCAGAGGTTTGAGTGGGAGCCGGGAAGCATTGAAATCGAAGAAAAAGAGCAAACTCTCAAACAGCTTCGTAGATTCCGTGCATATCAACACTTCTCTCTAACACATTCATACAAAGGTTCTTCAGTTTCCATTGCACACAACACAACACCAAATCGTGAATTCAGAGTTTGATCAGCATGTAAAGTATTAACAAACCTTGAAGTTCTTTTCATCAGTAAAATAGCCTGAAACCACTATGAGTGCTCGAAGTTTCTCGTACACTGAAGCACAACAAAATAATAAAAGTTAGAAATGCATTGCGTTTGTAAAACAAAATGGAAGGTTTTGTGTGAGACTCACACTGGAACCGTCTTATTTCTTCTCCGATGTTCCCTGCGCGAGAAACAAGCTGTGCGATTGAAATTCCGATACAACTCATGCCAATTTGCACTGACCTTGAATCTCCACTCTCTGTTTTTTTTATTTGAATTAGATTAAAAACTATGTAACCTGATACACGACATTGATACGACACAAATATTGATATGATACAATATAAAAAGACATATTATTTTCAAAATGTAAGATACGTCATAAGAATCTATATATTATATAATAAATTGATAATAAAGATTTATATGTATAAATATGTTTTAGTTTTTTAAGATAAAAATATTTTTCATGGTCGTCTGTCAAAATATTTATACACTACACCTTTTTCTTTGAAATTGTAGTTCAATTGGTCAGAGCACCGCCTCAAGGCGGAAGCTGCGGTTCGAGCTCCGTCAATCTCATTGGATACAAACGCAAAAAAAAAAGAAAAATACATCAATTCATTTTTTTTGTGTATTTGTAAAGAATCAAATTGATTAAAAATTTATACAATAAATTTGAATTTTTATAAAATTAATGTATTTATCCCTTTTAAAATTGTGTTATAACTCAGTAAAAATTGTCATAAATTTAACAAATATTTTTTGAATTAAACATTTCAAGAAATGTTAGTATTTGACACAATCACACCATTTAAAACTACATATGGTTTGGGATATGTAACATGTTTCTTTAAAATGATTTTATTTTTAAATGCGAGGCAAGAAACCAAACAAAACCTAACTAAACTAATACAATTAAGTTTTAATTTGTTAATAATTTCTTTTTGCATAATTCAAAAATTCATAATAAATAAATAAACAAACTATATTTGGTACATATAATAAATAATTTAATTATGATATAAGATTATTTTTAACTTGCGACAATTTCTTTAACAGATTATAGAAAGAGGGGAAAACAACCAGGCATGTATAAAGAAATAAAAAGAATATGATTTGAGTGGTTGTTAGAAAAACAAATTCGTGTTAAATATATATTCAGAGAAGATGAAGGAAAAGAATATTAAAAATATTTTATTTTTATATGATAAAGAATAAATTGATTACAAATAAATTTTGTGATGTTATAATTTTTCACAAATTTGAAACTTTTTTATATGCACATATTTGGCTTTTACCTTGCTTCGTCCTTTTGTTTTGTTTTTAGTGTTATAATTGAATGGCCCATTATAAAAGTGCGTTTAATAAGTAAGTATATCCGTTTCACTTTTGAGTAAGACAAATAAAAAATGTTAATTTAAGTTATTAGTTTACAATTTTTCAAAAAAATTATTATTTGTATTTATATTTTAATAACAATTTATTTTTTATTTATTTTTAAAATTGATTATCTATTATCTCAACAATTAATTACTGGGTTGTCAACAATATAGCACCTTATAATTTAATAGTCCATTATAAAAATAAATAAGCACTTTCAAATGATGAAAAATATTACTTTCATATTACAAATTTTCAAAATAATTTATCCATAACCTATATTTTACTAAAATATTATTTTTTCTTTATTTTAATACACTACAATAAAATAATTAAATAACAACTAAATTTAAAAACAAAAAATATATGTTAATTAAATTAAATATTATTGTGCACACTACAAAATTATTAGTATCTAAAGTTGTTTCTATTATTAATAAAAAATTATAAAATAATTTTTAAATTAGTATCTAAATTAACTACTAAGGTTTTTAACTACTAATATTTTAGATTCAAAATTAATCTCTAAAAAACTAATAAAAACTAATTTAGAATATAAGTAATTAATAGATAGAATCTTAGTAGCTAATGATTAAATACTAATTTAAAAATTACTTTATAAATTTTTATTAAAAATAAAAATTATTTAGATATCAATAATGTTTTTAATTTATAAAATGATCTCTAATTTAATTAATATAGTAATTAATTATTTTATTATCTAAAATTAATTTTTATTTTAATTTTTTTGTGATAATAGTTGTAAGATGAAATAATTGAGAGTGTTCAACACTATAATGTAGTGGCTTATTATAAAAATGAAGCACGACATAAGTAAGTATATCATGTTCATCTCTGAGTAAGCCAAATACATCTCATGTTGGTGTATAGATCTACACTGCCGACAGAAAACAGAGTAACAGAGAGAGAATGAACAGTAATTTGATTTCATTTCACTCATTTATGAAAGGAAAATGATAGGCAAAAAAAAAGTCAATACCTTGTCCATTCCACTTTTTAAAGTCCTTCCACAAGATATCTGCTACTTGGAGGTTGGAAAGATCATGCATTTTGTACTTCACTGAAAATCACAAACACTTCAACTTACACAACTAAACCAAACTTACAACTCTCAGATATCAGTTCAAAAATGGTGGTTTTCTAACAAATTTGTATGTCATAGTTATATATAACTGGTATATGTATGCATGCAGCATCTAATCATTGCAAACATTTGAAGACAAGAAGATTCAACAGTAACAATAGCATGTGAACATGGAAATGTGCATGTGCTACAAAACTAAATTGATAGAAAATGGTGTGGGGGCGTACATAATTGGTAAAGGCCACTGCATCCATAACGACCAGCACCATTGATCAATAATGAAGCTGTGTACTTATCTTTAGAGGTGCAGCCAGGGTCCCTTAGATTCGCAGTATCCAAAAGAATGCCAGCTAGCTGCAAACATTCACAAGAATCAAAGATAAGACAAAAATTCATTTTAGTTTTCAGGTAGACATGAGGGACACAACCCCCTAACAAAACAAAAATAGAGTAGGTATCTTAGCAATTGGTCCAATGTAAATGTTGAATATAAGTAGGTGTAAACCTCACTTCATAAGCCGGTTTTATAAGGTTGAGTTAGACTTAAAGTCTATTTCATAATATGGTATCATAACCATTTAAAGTCTATATGTTTGGTGGGCTTATCAGATCACCCGTTATCGGATCACTATTGGATCAACCATAATATGTTGTCTCATGCACGATCTATCATTCTCAGAGACTCTCAGCATGAGAAGAGTGTGTTGGAAATCCAAAATCGATTATAAGTGGATGCAAATCTCACCTCATAAACTGGTTTATGAGATTGAGTTAGGTTTAAAAGTGCACTTCATAATAAATACATTTAATTAAGAAAAAAAAGAGGCAGCTCAAAATTTGGAACTAGAAGTTTCAAGTACCAGAAGTTTACTGAATGATTTGCTAGCCAAAATTTCAGGCGAATAATTTACAAATTTGTCTGCTATGGCCGTGCAACAAGAGCATTCCTGTAGCAATGATAAAGTGGTCAAATAACAACAGAGACCTTATAATGATATATCCATGGAAGAAACAAATTATTCTTGTACATATCATTCAACATCAGTTCACGTGATAAAAAAGATCTTCTGCAAACACTTGTTCAGCTCTGTTAATACTTCAAGTTCAAAGCTATAAAGATGATAAGTATGGGTGAGAGCATTTTTGGGTAGCATCATTTACTTGATAGATTCATACAGTTCCCTGTAAATATGTGCAGAATGGTAATATTTTTTATCATTTGAACTAGTGAATGTTATAATAGAGGGAGTAAAACCTAAACAAAGCACACCAAACTATAGGCATCAGAGTTAAAAAAGAGAATAAAATTAAAACATGTAAAATTGCAAGTACCTAGATGTTGAACTTTTATAATATAAAGATTAAAACTGAAATTGAGGAAACTATGATAACCAAAACTACACGTAGAGAGATCAGTGAAATTGTCTGGGGAATTTGAGGCCCACCTCTGCTGTGATGACAGTTTTAACCCATGGATATATTGTCTCACCCTGAGAAATAAGAGTTTTAAGGATGGTATGCATCAGCTCTTAAATGTAAAAAAAAAGTGTATAAAATGGTTAAGAAAAAAGGTGCAGTGAATTAACCTTTCTGCAGTGAAAATTTTCAACCACAGCATGCTTCAATTTCTGCATTGAAAAGAACAAAATATCAATAGTTTTCTGAGATTATAACCAGAGTTGAACAGTGTCCAATGCATAATTTATTACCTCTTGCTTACTTGCAATCTTGCTTCCCTTCAACAGCACGATCTTAAGACTTCCAAATAGATCATAGTAAGACAAATCAATCTGTTGAAATGTATTCAAATAATTAAGCTTTCTTTTGAAGTGGACACACAGGAAAAAATTCTTAATTAGGTAAAGGGAATTATTTATAACTTTGTCACTCATCAATATTTTGGACCCCTCAGTTTCTAAGTAATTAGTACTGCATCTTATTGGTTCTGTTTTGGGAGCTGTCTAGAACACTGGTGGGCTTTGTATTCTTTTCTATTTGGTCTCTGGTGTTGCATTGTTTTGCTGTTTTATGCTTTGTGAGAGTTTATTGTGCTCCCTCGTAGCTTTAATGATATCTTTTCTTTATCGAAAAATACATAAATATCATTATGCAACTTCACATCTCATTTTAAAAAAACGATACATAACTATAATGTATTTATTTATAAAAAAATTCTAATAACTGAATAGATGAACCAAAATAACAGTCGTATGTAACTACATTTAAAAAAAATTATAATTGTAGAACATTCTGATCAAACTAACCTCATCTGCAAAAATTAAGGATGACTGATCAATATGACATGAATCGAGCAACCACTTGAGTTCAACATGCGAACCAAGATTTGCCCGGTTAATGTTAATGATTGGTACTGTGCAGAATTGATCACTCTCTGAAGTTAGATGTAGGAAGAAGGAATACGTGATGATTGAAGCCACAGTTCCCACGTCTGTGAACAGTAGTTAGTCTAAAATGTGAATCAATGATGACCCTTAAAATATATTCCAGAAAACAATGGTGATTAGAAAAATCATGGATTCATATTCACAAGATTTTAATATATGTTAAGCTGAGAAATGGAAATTACCAACACCATCTGAAGCCATTACTGCATGTAAGAATTTGCCTGGTACACCAGCACTGACATCATCCTTTCTTGCTTTCAAATATGCATTTAGCTTGTCAGTGATTTGACATGATTCAACAATTTCCATTTCTGGTGAAACTCCACTATAGTATGAAGCTGCAGATAGTGGAAGTAGAATTCTCGATAGCTTTTCTTTTCTTCTGGTGACAGTATATGTCTTTTCTGTGTTGGTTATTGCATGTGATTGTTGTAAGGCCTGTTGTTTTTCATCAGCATCAGGAGTCTGGGGGCTATAGCCATATCCAATGGAGTCTGGATTGCTTTGTTCAATGAACTCAGATTGAATATCCAGTTGTATAAATGGAGCAATTTTGCTGGTTTTTAACCATCTCTCAGATGGAGAATGTTCAGGAGATTCTTCCTTGAATCCTGAGACTGCTGAATTCTGTGGTGACAACTCAAAAACCTCTTCAGACATATCTTAGACAAAGCTTTCCTTCCACTATGGTTTTACCAATATCTGATACATATATATGAAACAGTATTAGAGTGGTGGAAAAAACAAGTCTTGCCTTGATAGCACATAAACAAGAAATTATGAATAGGATGTTTCTTTCAGCACTATTGACAATGATTCTTGGAAATGGAAAATGAAAAGTAAAAAACTTGAAATAAGGACATTCAATATAGTGTTCAGAGCATTTCTGATTCAACTTGCATTAGTTTACAACTTCATTTTTCTGTCTAAAACTTACACCAGTTTCCAAAATGACGAAAATAATCTTTCTTCGTGTTATCACATGTTATACATTTAGAGCAAGTTGTAAAAATATCATTAATGTTATGAAAATGACCAAATGCATAGAGAAAATCATGAGGGTATTAATTAACCTGTTGGTTGAGAAAATAATGAAGAGTTGAGAGTAGAAAAATAAGCATGAAAGTAGAGAGCAAGAAGGGGAAAAAAACTAGACAACATCTGTTGGATTCTCCGAAAACTGGTGTCTTGTTATTATTTAGTGAATTACTTTGTGAAACACAACAGAATATGCTTATGCCTATCATTATGTGAGTATAAAAGCAGGCCTTTGCCGCTTTTATTTGTACTACTACGTACTGTGTATTCAGAGCTGGGTTTAGAAAAAATTAATATTTTTTCTTTATCAGAATCCAATGATAATAGAAAAATGATTAGTTTTTCTTATCAGAATCCAATGATAAAGTGACTCATACTTATCATTTTCTTTCTTTTGTGACAAAACTTAATATCTTCACATTTTGCAGTACTATTGTATATTTTAAATGAGGGTACGACTAATAAATTCTTGTTAAATAATTCTAATTTAATATTAAGAAATGAATTTTAAGTTTAATTTAATATGATAAAATAAGATTTGAAATATTTTAATTTTGGTTGAGGTAAGATTTATATTTGATCTTAGTATATTTCTAAATAAAGATATTTAGAGAAAAAAAGTTTAAATGGGATAATTTTGAACATATCATAAATCATTACAATTGTTTTAATTATCCAATTAAAACATATTTTCTCGAGCTTGTATTTTATGAGCTCATCCAACAGGTTGTAATACTATAGTACCATAAAACTTGTTTTTTGAATTTAACACATTGTTTGTGCTCACAATTATTGTTTAATTAAAACCCATTAATAGTTCCTTCCATATTTTTTATTCCCAAGTCACCAATTTGGGATTTTATTTTTATAATATCTTCTTATTTTGTATTTTTATTCTAAACTGAAGTTTATTATTATAAGGTAACATTATTAAGATTTTAAGATCAAATATAGCATCACTATAGGCAAATGATAACTTTGATAAAGTCAATCCCTATCTATTCTTGACAATTTCACTAATATGCTACCATAATTACAATCATAGCTTAAGAAGTAACGTTTACTAACGCATAATGTGTAATTTGTCACATCTTGGGCTCACGTCAATACATGTAAACATCCATCAAGAATTGTCGTAAATACAAACCAGGTTAACTCAAACAACAATAATCTTGAAACTGAATCCAATTGCAAAATACCCCAACTTTTTATTTAGATCATATCACCCAATGCTTCAGATTTTTTGAGGAACAAGTTCTGAAGATGATGATGGTAAGAATTTTGAGGTTTTATGGAAGGACTTTAATTTGATCATCAAGGAATTAATTACACGCTAAGATCTTTAGAATTCATATGATGTAAGAAATTATCTTGAAAAAGAATATAGAATTGAAGCAACACATCCTTCTAATATCTATTACAGAATAAATTACAAGTTCCATGAAATATGACCTTATACAGTGTGGACATGACAACATTAGAACTATTAAATTTCAATAATTCGATATAAAAAATTCTGAAGTACTATTTGTTAAATTAATTTATAATACATAATAACATACAAGTGTGCTTTAGATGATCTAAAGCATGGATCTATAATAGCAAAAAGAAGTCTCTCAGTAGTATGCAAAGGCGTTTTGATGAACTACGAGGGTCTTGAAAGGTTTGTTTATGCTGTGTGGGGTATGAAAATAAAAACTAGTTTTGAGGTTGAAGTGGATTACAACAAGATTTAATAAATAAGAGCTATGTGTTAACCTTACATTTAGCACAAAATCAGAGATAGCATATAATAAATAAAATATGTTTGATTGAAGATATGGTGGAAGAATTAAGTTGATCTGCTTATCTTGACATAGGTTGAACAGAAGCAAGCATAATATGAAATTAAAGACATAGTAAAATGAGTAGCAAATCCATTCTGATCCACCATGGATAGAGAATGAAATCCTCCTACTTTAGTATTCCTAATTACAATCCAAACCATATAGGCTTAAACATATAATTAATAGAGAGAGTATGAAGGTCCATCTCAGATAGAAAAGCAGGGAGAAGAGAGAAAGAGAGAGAGAGACAGAGAGTGAGGAGATTCACCTATGTCCTAACCATGGTTGGTGAGTAAGTGAAGTACCCGAGGGAACCAAAATATCTCCCAGGGTTACATGCAAGTGTTTTGAGTTCTGCATCCATTGATGAAGTTCTCAACATGATGATGAAATCTACTACTTATGCTAAGTGGGAAAATAAAACACTATCCCTCCTAAGGATTAGTGGATTGGGCTTAAACTCCATAGTTTAGCCACATTCAATTTACAGGAAAAACCAGAAAGAGAAAAAACAGTAGTTAGATATTCTCTCCCCTTACCAAAAGGGAAGATTGTGAATTGATTGGTTGGTTAAAACTCTTTTTGAGAAAATTGATAAAGCATATTTATAAAGACATGACTGATCCTAACACTAATGCCTAAGACTAGCTAGATGTTACCATACAAAAAAGCTGGGACATCCAATGTCCATGATTGCTAAAAACTCCTCTTCATGCAGAGGTGATTAGCAGTGATTGGAGGGAATACCTATTTTTGCAGAACTAACTTCATTTCTAGTTGATGAGCTACCTATCTGCAAGCTCCCATTTACAATTTTTCAAACCATTCTACACTTTTACTTAGCCCCCCTTGGGTCCAAGTTAAGAAGACGGTTCTTTTGGCTTGGCCTTTCCAGGGCCAAGCTTTGCTATTCTTTTTTTCCAACAAGTGAGCCAGCTATTTCCTATAGCCACCTCCTGTTGGTTCTGCGGTTCTCCTCAGGGAACCCTTCATTCAAGATGCAACATTTTTTTGAGAAAAAGAAATGCATGACTCTCCACATGTGGAGGAACATTTTAGCCCCTATGGGGGGCTTCTTATAATGCTGGAAAAGCCCAAATGCCATCGATGGACTTTGCATTGTGTTAGTGAAAGAGTGGGTGTGTGTGAGACAGAGCACCATGGTCAGGGCAAAGGTTGATGATGATGATGATGATGATGATGATGATGACGAGAGACTTCAAGAAGCAACTGGGAAGTTTTGACATAGCTAGTTTGAGATGAGTCTCTAGCGATGAGGAATTGGAGCTTGAAGGGACATGGTCACGCCTGCGGCACAGCGAAACACACTGTCAAAGATGTTAGCGCCCCATTAATCAGTGATGAATGGGAATGGCAATGGAAGAAAAGGAGCAGAAACCAAACCTGATTGCAAGGCAGGGGAAGGAGCAAGAGACATGGGTGTTCCATAGTGCTGGGCATAGGCACCTGCTGCAGTGGAAGCAATCGGAGAATACTGAAACAGGTGAGGGGCATAGTTCACGCCGTAACCCTGCCCGGAACTATAGCCACCGCTTGTGCCGCCGCCGCCACTCCCTTCTCCTCCGTACTGCAGATACGGATAGAAGGCTGCAGCACCCGTCATCATCCCTCCTGGCCCGCTTCCATAAACTGGGTACTGAGCTGTTGCTCCTCCATACACACCATAGTAGCTCTGCACAATGCATTCCATTTCTCATTTTTCATACCAGTATTATTCTAAATTTTCAACAAGCATTCACTGTGATCCAATTAAATTAATCTATTTAATATCAAAAGGTGGACCACTAGCATTTGCAAGAGGAAGGGTTTTGATTAAAAAAATTGGGTGTGCAGTGCAGAAGAAGCAGTTGAATTTAGAAGAGTGTGAAAGTATGCATAGCACATGCCTGAGAAAAGGACCACAAAGCCGCTTTTGAGTTTGAGGTGGTGTTTGAAGGAAAAGAAAAAATATTGGCGGGGAAAAGACAGCACAGGTAACACTTTGACTGAACCTATCCACTCATTACTGGTTTGCTTCTCCCAAGGGAAGGAATCAATTATACAAACACTGCGTATGCATGCGCTTACACCCTCATTTCCGCATTTTGTAGGGTACAATTATGTGTTGTCCAACAAAAACTTCATCCCCACATAAATAGTGAAACCTCCAACACAATTATCACCCTACCCCCATTACTTACTCTCTTCTTTTTACTTCATTTCATCCATTGATTCATTCATTTTGTTTATTATACATAGTGATATATTAACAACTTATATTAAATTTCAATTTTTACATAAAATAATAAAAATATTTTTTTTTCATATAATGAATCACAAATTATATAATAGAGTAAGTTGTCAACATTGATGTATATATTTATGAAATTATGTAAACACAAAATTATTTTATTTCTTGTAATCACGGATTACTTTAATTTATTATGCTACTCACGCTATTTAGTTTTTATTATTTATAATCAAATTTAATTTTTTTAGTTCATAAAAAATAACTTTATCGTTATATGACACAGACGTATGCATATTTCATCGTTTTCATAATACTAATAAACTCATTATACTGGCAACACGAAAAATGGAATGGATCTTATAGGTTTTGTTGGTAGTAGTTAAGAGGATATTTACTTTTGATTAGAAATCTAAATATATTTGAATGCAGTATTAAAGGATAATGATAACTTAACAATTCTTAAAATACTATACAACTTATTAAAATAATAATATTAAAAATTATAATGTGATTATATAAAAAAAATAACTTCTTAATTTATTATTATTTAGGTCTAAAAAGAAGAGAGAGAAAGTTAATAGTTTGATTTGAGGGTGAAAAGGTTGTATGTCCTAAAAGCTACGCATGAAAACGCATCCTAAGTAAAAAAAGTGAAAGTGAAAGTGAACTGTACAAACCGTAGGGTAAGTGTAATCCGGTGAGTAAGGAGAGTACCTGAAAATAAGGATAAAATAATAACCGGAGAGAAAGGGTTAGAATCTGAAGCATAAGAGAGATGGTGCATGAATAAGAGAAGGTAATAATATATATTAACAACCCTATTTACTCTTAATATTATTATTTTTAATATTTATTTTATATAATTTAATTATAAATTTATCATTTATTATATATATTTATGATATAAAACTGTGGTTGTGGTGATTGGAGAATGTGGAGCCATGGTGCATGTGGAGTTTACATGCAGCACCACCTAGTACTCGACCTTGGTCATACATTAAATCTGGAGAATTCAAAGCAGATAAAGGTCAAAGGACGCGAAACATGATTTACAGATGTGCACAGTCCTTTTTGTTTGGCCCTAGCAGAAGAGCACAAGAGAGAGAGTTGACACAAAATCTCTCTCTAGTCTTAGGTATGATGTGAAAAGAATAGAGATGAATATGTTAGGGTGGTTTCGTTGTGAATGAGTTGGCATGCACGTGCCATGATCCCACATTGGAGAGAGAGAGAAAGAAGTAGCATGCTGCTGCTATAAAGAGCAAAAGTAGATTCATACCCATAAACATTATAAGGTATCCCTTGCTGGATGGCATAATGAGGGAAGGTTGCTGCTGAAGGAAAAGCTGATCCCACTCCTCCTCCAAATCCTGTCTGAAAAGAACCCATTACTCTCAAGTTCCTCCCTCCTCCTCCTCCTGCAATAACACATCTCATTTCTTTACTAATTCATAAACATGCTTCACTTCAATATATACATATATATGTCATCAGAATTATGTTACTATACGTATACGTATGTATAACTGTATGTATAAGAACATGTATAGTATAGTATAGTATAGTAGATTAGGTTGTATTGCAGTGATGAAAAATAACTAAAGGGAACAGATGCTTTCATAGGGACATGTTTTCTTGCATTTGTTTCCCAAAACATGCATGAAATAAAACACCCTCTTGGATAAAACACAATAGAACTTTCCACTCTGGAAGAATATTCAATCTTAGCTGTCATTTAGCTGTGTTGTCTTCCATTTTTATCAAAGAATATTTCGACACAGATATCATGACTTGGATTTCACTCAAACACACTAATAATTTTCGGGAGGAATATCCATTAACGAGCTTCTGCGTGGGGTATATCGATGAGAATGGTTTGAGAAATGTGAGAGCTAGCATCTTTCAACAGTGACAGACTAAAAGTAGAAGATTTTATGCAACTCATGGGATATCTTATGTGCATCATCTCATGAGACCTTAATTCAGATAAGAACTCAGATCAGATGAGATTATTAGATGATAGAGAAGAAAAGAGATGTAGATTTATCTATACGAACCATGCTTTGGGGTTGAAGGCTTAGATCTCTGGACTCCCAAAGAAGCAAGGTTGCAGTTAGCTCTCCTACCATCGATTACAGGGGCAGCATCTACACAAGCTCTCATGGCAGCTTCTGGTTCGCGAAATGTAACCTGAAATGGAAATAATGAACATGAACTCGATCACAGTCAGCAAAGAGAATGAAAATTAAGGAAGATGAAATTGAGAAAGGAAGTTCTCCTTGTAAAAGAGAACATGTGATATAGTATATTGCTTCATCTAGAGTTGAGATCTAGGTGGATACTGATATATAATGATGAGAAATGATATATGGACAACTTCTACAACTCAATTTTTTTCTGCCTAAAACTTGCATCAGTTTATGAAATGATATTATCAAAGGTTGCATACTGAATTAGGTATAAGAAAAAGATATATAAGAAAAAGAGATAAAGAGATAAGAACATACAAATCCATAGCCTTTAGATCTTCCAGTGGCTTTGTCAGTGATGACAACAGCCTCCAAGATCTCACCAAATTGCTCAAAATACTTCTTCATGGTCTCCTTTTGAGTCTCCCAGGCCAAGCCTCCAACAAAGACCTTAGTGTATGTGGTGTCACCAAACTGGCCTGCCAAATTAACTGGAGTCATGTTGAACTTTGTGGATCCAGAGAAGCAATGGAAACAGTTAAATCCTCTCTCTTGTTGTGGTGACTGATCTTAAAATCTTATTATCCACTAGCTAGAGTCAGGTGAGCTATGACAAAACTTCCCACTGTTATTTTGTGTTTTTGTCAAACAATGAGTGTATAGAGAAAGAGATCTAGGTGAGAAGATGAGAAATGGATGTTGTGTAGGTTGTGGTGGTGCTTGGTGGAGAAGAGAATGGAAGAGAAGAGAAGAGAAGAGAGAGAATTAGGTCAGAGAGAGAGAGAAAGCAAAAGTTGGAAAAAGAGGAAAGGGCCTCACATAATAAGGACATGAATTATATACAGAACAGCCCCCACCTTCTTCCATTATTCAATCTCAATTTTCTTTTCTCTTCTTTAAGAATATCAAATCTCAAACCTTATGCTTCTTCTCCTTCCATCCATTACCTCTTATGCATTTAATTATATTTATCATTATATTAATTATGTGCCATGCATTTTATTTTATTTTTACCACTTACTAACTCTTTAACAATTCAATCAATATATTTTACACAATTTTTTGTTATTCTACCAAGCTTACTCATTTAAAGGAATGTTTTATTATAATTCAAACTGCATAAATCAACATAATAAAAATGTACTAAATTGGGTTATTACCATTTTAAACCTGATTACAAATATATTTAGGATATTGTATAAGATTTAATAGTAGAATGATAAATATAAAAAAAAGTTGTAGGTTGTTTTAAATTTGTTGTGTATATATAAAATGACACAAGCAACTTTATTACCAAGAAAAATTAAAACAATATTTTTGACACTCTCTTTCTAACATCTTATTTACTAACAAATAAAATTTGTAGAAATATACATATTTTGGGTGAGTTTTAATCTCTATAAATGGAAGGAGAAATTTAACAAAACTTTTGGTTTCAATATATATTAGTATTTTTCTTGAAAAATAAAAATAGAAAAATAGAAAAAAGAACGAGGTTTTGGTAATTTAGGTTTGTCTGTGGCTTTGGCGAAGAATGAAGAAGGAGCGGTCGAGTGAGAGAGGCAGACCGGGTTTGGAGCAGAAGCGAACCGGTGGGTGTGAATAAGTGTGTGTGTTGTGTCCACGCGCAATGATGGGGGCGTGGGAGTGGATGATGCAGCAACTATTATTATGTTCCTTCGTCTTTGCACTTTCTATTATTTTGAGGAGACATGAGGTGTGGTGTGGGGTACATTATTAGCCTCTTATCTTCCATAAATTACCTATTTGCCCCTCCACCACCTACATTTTGAACCGCACTGCCTCCAAACGGAACGGAAAATGGCGCCAACAGTGTTTTGGAGGGAAGTCAACGGTCAACTCTCCAATGGCGGCCTGTCATTCACAAAACACGCGTATACTTGCCTTTCCACGTCGATCATTTTTTATTAACGCTATTTGCATTTTTTTAAAATTAATATATGAATTTTAATGTAGTATAGACATTGAGATATGATATGGATTTAAGATATACGTACAAATTTTAAAATTAAAATTATAAAAATTTACAATAAAAATTATGTATATAAATATATTTAAATTTTTTTAACAAAAATATGTTTCTCTTATTGTTCTAACCAAACATAAGGTCGGACGGAATCTGGATGAACAAGACCTTCTGGAAATGAGAGGGACTCCTCCTACAATGATACTCCGACGCTCAAGTCAGTAAGAGCATAAATATAATGAGTATAATATGAAATAGGAGTTGATAGTACTCTCTGTGTTGTTTATTAGATGTCTTTCTGTATAACATAATCAGGTATATATATACAGATTGAATTGTAACCTCTTCACTTTTAGTCATGATTATGTCTTAATTGAATCATTAAGGATGATTAAGTTTGATTGATTGAGATATCTTGATTTGTACTCCTACGAGAAACGATCCATAAATGACCAGACACATTACCCAAAACATATGATTCAAAAGTTTCTATAATAAATTTTAATTTTAAAAAAATATTATTTTTTTTAAAATTATGTTATAACTGTATTAAAATTATTAAAAATTTAATAAATATTTTATATTTTAGTTGAATCCTTCGTAAATACATATTCTACGAATTTGTTATACAAGTATCGAAATCCGATACTGCACATATTATTTAAGATACAAACTTCATAAATAAATTAATTGCAAAAATAATAAGGGAGATTATATTCAGCCGTCAATAATATAGTAATTAAGTATTAAAACTGTATTCCGTACTTTACTAAGGATAATAATGTAAATAAGCAAAATACGTAAGAGTATTTCACAACCAACTTCACTTACTGCTCTAAAGCTTACAGAAAAAGACATCTCAACTCAATAAAAAAGACATTTCAATTCAAATAAAAATAAAGTATTCTTTTTATCTTACAAATGTCACTTCACTCTGAATTAAAAATTTATAGTGGATCATTTAAATATTTTTAAATACTCCTTTAGTTCTTTTTTAAAATGTCCTTTTAGGCCATTTCAAAGAAGTAAATGGATATAAAAAAAAAATCTTGATATTAATAAAAAATTATAAGAATTTTATTTTATTCTTTTATTTTTATATTAATATATATATATATATATAATAGTAAAATTATGAATGATAAAAGTAAGTAATTTTATTTTCAACTTTAAAAATGATTTTTTTTTAAATGTGACACTTGAAAAGAAATTGAGAAAATTATAATAATTAAAAAATATGCTATATTTATTTTGACTAATGTTAAAGGAGGCCGACTTTTATGAACTGAAGCGAAATGAAGTTTGAATTTTGTGAATGAAAAAATAAATGTTAAAAAAAAAATATCCCTTTGAAACAATTAAACTCAAATATAAATTAAAGAATTTAGGATTTAGGATCACGATTGAATAAAAAGTTAATAAGAAGAAAAGTCTTACACGACGCTCAAAGAACCAGAAACGTGATAAAAAAATCACAAGAGGTATAAAAAAAATAACGCAGTGTCTTATTGTATTTTTAAAAATAAGTAAAAAATATAGAATGAGAAGTGGTTGTAAATAATAAATAGTGTATGGTTATTAGTGACTTTGGAAAGTATAATTATTTCAGAGAGGATAATCATTAGAAAATTAAAATGAAGAAGAGAAATTATTTTTTATAAATTATGTTAAAAGAAATAATATAGTTTGTAATGTTATTTCTAGGATAATTTATAGAACAAGTACACTAATTATTTATTTTTGTAGTTAGTTATTGGAAGAAACTAGTTTCTTCTACTAATTAAGTGAACTATATGTCTGCAAGCATGATTTTGGTAAGTTATGTTTTACGAGGTTTTATACACGCTTTTTAAATGATATGTTCGTGTTGGATATATGTATTGAACATAACACTTATAGGATATTTGTAAAACATGGTAAAATGTCAAATTTAAAAAATATTTATTGGATTTCTGATTATTTTAACACGATTCTAATACAATTTAAAAAAAAATACATTAATTTTCTAAATATTTAAAATGAATTAATATTTAAAATTATTGTATAAATTTTTAGATTGTTTGATGAAGTGACTTTGACCATGACAACATTACATATGTTTTCATTGTGTCGGAATTTTGAAACACGCGTGCTACCCAATCTCGCATCAAACGGATAATTGTGGTTAATCAACGGTAAAAGCTTAATTATGCCAATCACTTTTAATTAGTAACAGTCTTAAGGAAAATGCCTTGCTTTATACAAATTTTTGGTTACATTGCATATAAATATAATGCTTACTATATTCGTATGAATCTATACATGCACATTTTAATTTTTTGTTAATGTATAAAATAAATAATATATGATGTCAAGATCTAATTGAGTTGGTTCAACCTGTTTTGTAAATTATCATAAACTCCTGAAATGTGTTCTATTTCAATAAAACAATAGTGAGAATATAAGATATTAAAAAAATTAAAAAATTCAAATATTTGAAGTAAATAATAAGAATCATTCTGTTGGTAAAAAATATAAGAATTATTAAATTTAAATAACACTAAAAAATCATTAAATAAAAATTAATTTTATAAATCAGAATAATTAATCATTATATTGACTAGATTAGAATCATTTTATAAATTAAAAAAATATTGTTATCTAAAATAATTTTTATTATTAATAAAAAATGATAAAATAATTTTTAAATTGGTTTTTAAACATTAATTATCAAATTTATTTCTAAATTAGTCTCTATTAGTATTTTAGAGACTAATTTAGAATTTAAAATATTAGTAGCTAAACTTTGATAACTAATTTATAATATTTTATAAATAATAGAAACCATATTAGATATCAATAAAATTTTTGTCTTTAAAATAATATCTAATTTAATTAATTTAATAATTAACTGTTTTTGTCTCTAAATTTAGTTATTATTTAATAATTTTATTGTAGTGTAATACCATATTCTCTAACTTACTATATGAGATTATTATTTCATTTTTAATAATTTTGAACAAATAAAAGAGAGTATATATTAAAAAAAAATGTGTTAAAGTAGAGTGTTATTGAAATTCTTCTTGAATATTTGATGATATAAAGTTGAGTTAAATAAGATGGGGTTGTGTGCAGTAAATAGAGGGTGAATTATAAGGGTAAATTTGTGAAGGTGTGTTAGAAAAGTGTATGTGATATTGTTTAGCTTGTGGAGCACATATGTGACTGACAAGTTGTATGAATTAAAGTACATTAAGTAGCATAAATTAAAGAGGAATAGTTGCACTCAGACACCCATTTTAATAAAACCTCTTTATGCACTGCTCATCATTATTTCTCCTTCCACCATCTCATTTTTTCTCATCTTCTTCCTCAAACATCAAGAATGTTTAATCTCTCCATATCCAAGGCTCAAATATACAACACCCCAATCACAATTACTAATGTATTCTTATTATTATTTGTAGGGTTATGAGCCTCATCTGATTCTGATGGTTATGAGTCCTTTTTCGAGTTGTATCTAACGTAATACTATTATAGCACAAGTTAAGAGATCTTAATTAATTAGTTTTAATTATTCAATTATGATGAAATCATAATTATTGGCGGAAAAGTTAGGATTTGATCCATATATACCAGAAACACTCCACAAAAAGATCATCTGATACATACTGGTAAATGATACGCTAATCTTTAAGTACTTTGAATGTTATAGGTTTAACACCGTCTTTACCCAATATTTTGTTTGAAACATTATTATTTCAGCTTAACATATTTTTATTTATTAATAATCAGTTTTACCAAAAAAAAAAGTGATGCACATTAATTACAGTGCACTCTGATGGTGCAAGGATGCATGAGTAACCTATGAGAAACATTTTTGTTTGATGTTTGGTCGAGTGTGACTTAGGCCCACCTCACAGCTCACATGGACCTAGATTCCATGCGTATGGGAATGGGGGAACTACCTCCATCTGTTGCCACTACCATGCATCTCTTACAACCACAACCTATATACCTTTACATAACAATCTTTCAAACCCTTTCCCTTCTTAGTCACATATATGCCACAATTTTTTTCTTCAAATCAATATATTTATAGGTAAGTTTTGAAGTTCTCACGTCCACTAGAAATTATAGTATTTTATAATATATGTGAATGAAAACTTCAGCATATAAATTGATTTTATGAAATTAAGTTAGGCTTAAAGTTCAGTTCTTAATATGATATCAAAATCATTTCAAATTTTGAATTTATCAAGTCACCCTATAAATAAGTACAAACTTTATTTTATAAACCGTCGATTTTATGAGATTAAATTAAATTTATAATCCAAATCGCCTTAAGGATGGAAAACTAAAAAGTAATTAAATTGGAAAAAAAAAAATCTACCCAACATGTTTAGAGAACAAAATCTGCTGCTCAATATATTATTAAGAGAAAACTTGAGACTCTAGTAGAATTTTGAAAAAGTGAGAGAGAATCATTGCATCCCCTGGAATAAACATGTTTCTACCCTTATTTACCAACAAGTTGAATCTTTAAATCTATTGCATTTTTTGTCTGTCCGTGAAATGACAGTTAAAATTCACATTATTCTAAAATCAACTACTAATGGAATATCATATAAAAATCCTCAATAGTTCTCTATTATGAAAAAAAAAGTAGTCCTACTTAATAGATGTGAATGTGTGAACATCCTCTCTAAACAGAGAGAGAACCACTCATCTTATGCATTACAATCCAAAACTATGTGGTCCCATATAATCAAAATCCGACTTTGCGTCAACAAAATTTAAAAAATCCCCCAAGAAGGATGCTTCCTTGCATGCTGTTCACTTTAAAAGTTTATCTAATTAGTTTCCTGCAATACTCACATGACATACATGGTTGAGGGCTAGCTAGGTAGATCTTTTACATAGTTTTTACATATAACAAGTTGAGCATGTTTGATTTATTATAAAATTTCTGTCATTGAGGTGAAAATGTTAAAGGTATCTTTATAATTTGGTTTTGTACTGGTTGGATCTGGACGACGGTAGAAGATGTCACTACTCGGTCGAAATTGGACTATGGTAGAAGGTGTCAACACCTGATCAATGCCAACCAACACATCAAAGTCATTGTGTTCGAAAAAAAGGTTAATAGGTGCTGTGATTAAGCATTAGGTAATACGTTTTTAATTATGATTCAAAATCTCAATCCGACTCAACAACGATCGACTCGTGATAATCATATAAATAATCACAAGTTTCGAAAAAAATATACGTCATCATTATGCATTAATTGCATCGAATACCAATATCTCACTTAAGCGTCAGAGTACCTTTTGCATGCACCATATAAACTGGAAGTTTGCAAAGAAAAAGAAGACAGGAAAGGAAGAAAAGAAAGTTGTTCAATGAGATGATGAACAGAACAAAACGACTGACCGACCGAAGAGAAAAATAATAGTTCTCTCGATCTTAATCCGTTCGAGAACAGATTTAGTTAGGTTTAGTTATGAATGCAACAATTATGTTTGTAGTTAGTGAGTGTGTGTTTGAAGAAATGATTAGTGAAAATGGTGGAAAGGTGATGGTGAGAGATAGAGATGGAGGGAATGGCAGTGTGGTGATATAAGAGAAGAAAGAGGGGTGTTGTTTATGTTGGGAGGGTAGAAGAAGAAAAGATAATGAGAATTGGGATGTGGGGTACTCGTAGCTGTCTCCAACTTTAGGTTTAGGACTCACCACAGAAGAAAAAGAAAAGAAAAGAGATAATTGTACAGCCAAAGACCAAGCCAACCCATTACAGCACACACCAACTATTCTAACTTTTCTTTTCTCTCAATTTTTCAAACAACCTAAATAACTCTATTCATGCTTCTCTTCAGATCTCTCTCAAATAAATCACATAATTATTCATAACACATAAACATCATGATTTGATTTTGCTGTGTACATTCATATATCATTTACATTTCATACATACTATTTATTGTTAAACATAAAGGTAGCTAAGTAACTTATTATTATATTTCAAAAGATTATATATTTTGACCATATAATTAAGTAAATAATATGTTCTAATAAGGAGGTTGGAAGAAGCTATATATATGTTACTGGGCAGCGTGGAACTTTAATTATGGAAGCTACTTTTAAAACTAATGGTAAAGTTAGTCAAGAATTGTGTTTTTGTGAAGAAAAAGTTTCACAAATATTTTATATAAATTAATGAAAGAGATAAGAAATCAGAAATATGAGAAGAGATTTTTTTTTCCCAATTTTATAGAATTGACTTCCATTGGAGTTAAAAAGATGAAAGACTAAAAATAATAAATTAAAAAAACATATAAGTTATATAAATAAAATTAATTTCAATTTTTAGATATAGTGTTTGATATATAACTTTAATAATATGTATGTTTTAATAAAATGATATCTTTTTAAAATTTTAAATTATAATAATCAGTTTTAAAATAAATTAATTCGTAGTTTGTGAGTTGATGCTAACTAACCTCACTTAAATCATGAAATAAATAGGTTAAACTAAAATTATTCACTTTAATTTGTGTTGCTATTTTTTACAATCTACCCAAAAAAAATTCAAAACAATCAACATTATTTATAATTTTAAAAAATATTAAAGTCCTACAAATTTATTTAGTATAAATCTTAAACTTTAATACTTAACCTAATTTTTTTTAAAAAAGAAAGTGTACTGACAGAGTGATCCGGCCCACCATCTTTTATGGGTTGGTGGGCCATTTTACTAGACTTGGCCCATATTATCTTCATAACCAACCCATTTAAAGAGCCATGAACCACAATGCCAATTTTCAAGTGATTCTGGCCTACTTAATGTTTATTGTAAATTACAAAGTAATGAAAGATGGTGACAGTAGAATGAAATTAATACAAATTAAGGTGTTTAGATGTGTTTTCCTACGCTTTTTTTGTGGGTTGAAATTTATTCCCTTGTGGAAAAAGGTATATCCACTGTTCTTAACCTCACTTTTCTGTTGCATCGTCACATACTTTTTTATGATGATACCTTCAGTTCATTGATTTGTTGGAGAAATAGACAACCATGATTATGCTCTTGTACTTTGATCATAGAATATGCTGTTTCTTTCACTTAACTGTTTAAAATCTCAGTGCCTTTGCCATGTGGTGTTTTACTACCACATTTCCCCAATTTATTGTGATATCATCAGATGCAGGAAGAATGCATTATTATATAACATTAGCTGGTTCAGATTTTGTCATTGGTTGGAGTGGATCGCACCTCACACGATTGTTAAGATTTCAAGTCTGAACATCGCACGGCAAATAAAATTTGAACATATTTCACTGTTCCACATCAGATACGTAATAGAACATCAATTCTCCCATAATTGCAGATGTTCAAAACATAGAACCATTTGGTAAACCACATACCAAGATTGAAGCTTAGTAGGTCCCCACCAAGTTACAACAAAATGCTTCCCCTCTGGTACTAATGTAGCTGTATGATCTCATTTAAGTTATCATCGACTAAAAGCAAAAAACAAAACGATGGCCATCATGAAAACAGTGAAGCTGAAGAATCGGTTGACTATGATGAATCTTCATGATAGAGGTGGAGCCCCAACCCGAAGCGTGCACAAGCTCTCCTAAAAGCCATTGCTTCAGCCTTCTGTACAGGATCTCCATAACTTGTGTCGTCTACTGAAGCAGTCCCAGTTGATTCCCTAAATATCTAGAGAAATAAAAGGGGTTTACTTAAGACAGAATCAACAGGAACTAACAAGCAACTGAAGTTTATCTGGTCATTTTGACAGAATGACCATAACGACATTATTTCAATATGTTCAAATTCAGCTACCCAGAGACTGAAAAAAAGAGCAGCAAGTTTAAAACATGAGATCAACGATGATGGTCAAGGTTAAAACAAAAACGGTTGGCAGGCCCTTTTCTCAGCCAAGACTGCAACATCTGCATTGGTCTGCAATTTCTTGCATTTTCAAACTCAATGAAACCTCCAGTTTTTTAAAACCTTGATGGTGTGTAAATGAAGTCAAAAAGGAAAAGATGCGATGGGAATTTACAGTCCTATAAATTTAAATTTAGCTCTTGAGTAATAAAACATGTTCTTTAGGTCTCCTTTGTGCCAGTTTCAGGTGCAAAAAAGTTGTGAACCAAACCAAACTAGGAACTAAAAAAAATATCTAAACCAATGATACAATTTACAAAACTAAACCAATTCAGTTATCCGAAAAGCTTTGCACATTCTAATTCCAGGAACCAATACCAAATTGCATCAACAGGCTACAGAGTAAGGCCATGGTGTGCTGCAAGACAGCAAAGACCTTTCACATTCTGGCGGGGAAAATTGGTGTTATGCACTGCTGGGCAACACCGGACATCAGAAATAGGTGGAACCTCAGTGACCAGCACTGCCCTATGGTGGCCCTTTCATCTAAGTGCTCTGTTGTATCATTGGATCCACTCTATTGATGCTCAATTGCCCAAAAGACCTTCCACATTCCACTCTGGGGAAAAACCAGTTTTCAAATATGTTCTTATTGTAATTAATTGAACCGTTTCTTGATAAATTGTTGATAAACAGGTTCAGAACATCCAACCAGACAACTGGCTCAGCTGGTTCATGAGAAATAGGACAGGTTAAATTTGGTTGGACAAAGCTAAATTTGTGTTTGGTTGGACAATGTAGAATGAAAACGTGAGCAGGCACAGTTTTAGCTTCACAGACAAAATCACTAATGTGTTTGGTTCAGAGGAAATGAAAATAGGTGACAAAAAAAATGTTTAGTGGTTAAACAGAGTAGAAATAGGTGAGAAAATATTTTGAAAGAAAGGAGAGAAATAAATAGAAATACATGAGAAATAGTATAGTAGATGAAGCAAATCACTCATTCACTACTTTCCCTCTACCAAACACACAAAATCAATTCTCTCCTCTTTCAAACTTCTCCCTCTACACAACCAAAAACACCACAAGGGATTTGTTTACTTGTTTTTAGTAATAGAAGTGTTTCATAAAAGAAATGTAGACTATGGAACAATGATTTCCTTTGTAGAGTGTGAAGTGGTAAGTAGGTACCTCAGCATCAGTCCCATAAAGGGTAACTCGGTAGACGACGGAGACAGACTTGGCATCAGCGGAATAGGTGATATTCCGAACCTCACCAGACCACTCTAGCATTGGATATTGCATTAACAAGGTATCATCAAATTATTAAAAGCACAAAAAAAAGGGGGAAATCATATTATACCATACCAGGAGCGTGTAAATTCAAAATGCGGTTCACAAGATGCCTGGAAAAAAAATGCAATACAATGAATACTGATGAGGATGAAGCGAAGAAAACAGAGATTAGGGTTAGGGTTAGGGAATAAACGAACCAGGGAATGTATCTGATGGGGAATCCATCTTTCTCGAGGCGAGTTCTGACGAGAGAATCAGGGACTTTCTTGTTGAGCTCTTTGAGTATTTCAGAGAGAGGTCTAGAGATTCCAGAAGTGGGAACCTCTTCTTCTTCCATTTTCTCACTTTCTGTTGCTGCTCTGTAGCTCAACTTCGAATGTCGCCGATTCCATTGCCCAAACCTAAATGCTCCTCCAACTCTGCTCAATTTTTCCAATTTCACAAATCCTGAAGCCATTCTCAAAACCTCTCACCACTCTCCACTCAAACGTAAATTACTTCTTCTTCTTCTTCCCTAAAACATTTTCTGCAACTTTTTCAATCGCACTGTAATTTACGTATGGGAAATAGTTGCTTTCGAATAAGCAATAGAAAGAAGAAAACAAAACCTTCTAAGGTCATGGAAGAAGAAATTTTTTAAATGCATATTTATACTCGATTCGGCGAAAATACTTTCTTTCTGCCGCTCAATTTAAATTATTACAAATAAATAAATAAAGCTTGTTATTTCTTTCAATTTTTTGTTTTCATTACTTTCAGAAAAAAGACTCTTGGTTTCGCATACCTAAGTTACACGCGTTTTTAGTGTATTATAAGTTCATTATTTAAAAATACTTCATTTTAAAAGTGGTGTTATAAGTTAGATGTTTAGAGATAAGTGGAAGACTACCTCCAGAGCTTTTCATGACGATAAAATCATACTAGAATTCTAACAAAGTTTCTATATAGTGAAAATTGGAAGTTTGAATGATTGATTACCCGAGTCTAGCGGTCTCTTGGTAAAAGAGAATGTTCACGTCACATCACAGGTTAGAAGTATTAATTTCGATTAAGAGTTATAAAGTGTGATTAAAAGCTCATTGAGTCTGTCTGACAGATAAAGCCCACTAGAACATTATAAATAAGAGAGTACTCTCATACTAGTGAAATATAATGTTATTTTGAACCTTAAACTAGATTATCTAAATTGACGTCATTTAACTTGAATATTGAAGTATCTTTGCAGGTACTTCATCCTCTCGAATATCTAAAAAAAATAATCGAGAATAAAAAAAAACATAAATAATTCAACGAAAACATTCGACAGAGAACATTCAATTTCGGATAAATTGTAAGAACAGGCAAATTTCGAATAAATTGTAAGAAAAAAAAATGAAATAGCTTAAGTGATAAATAAAAGGTAATGAAAGAATGAAAACATAGATAATATAGATAATATGAAAGTTATAAATATTAATTTTGATTTTAACTTGTTATAAGGCAGGCACCATGAAAGCAACTTCCTCCTCTAGAGGTATGATATTGAAGGTTGTGAATTTTGAATTGAGCTTTGGTACATTTAATTTATAACTTTATTTGTATGATTTGAAGGAGCATACATATGAAGAGGGAATCAAATGAGAGCCATTTGTTTGATATTAATAGGATAAACATCATCCTGCGGTCCATTAAAAGCTCTCCAAGCAAACACATAAATGGCGGATTCTGTTGGGTGGAAGGCATCCCAAAACACCGTCTGCTTTCTGTTCTGACATGGAAATTGCAATGGCAGACATGATAACTGTCCTCTGTTCCTTCCCACCCCACAGCAAGCTCTATCTATAACATCAAACTCTGCAAAACAACAACATTCCTCTACATCATGAACCGAATCCGATATTAATCATCCTGACTAATATCTATTATTGAATTAAGATATCACATATTCTTGACGTATTTATAAAGAAAAATGTTTTATTAACATTTCTATCACTTTCCTTTTTTCACCCATCCATGTCATCTCGTATGACGATATAGATGGATGAAAAAAAGGAGCATAGACTTAACACCGCTTGCGTGGACTGATATATAAAATACATATTACTTACGGTATCTGGCAGGGTTGTTTAGGACATCGCCCAAGACATGGTAAGTGTTAGCGTATGTAAAGATAGAATCAGGATGATCTCTGTTCAGTTGCTCCACCATTGATCTAAGTCCTTCGTTGAAGAATCCAACTATCTGATTAACCAAGTCCACGCATCTTCCCACTGGGGCAAAACCACTCGCTCGAATATTAGGGATGCAACCCAGTGGCCCAATTCCTGCTAGAAAGAACTTCCTTAACCCTAGATTATGCAGTGCCTGCAACATTTTTCAAATCAATTCCTCATCCAAAACTAACCAATTTTTCAACATGCCAAACACTAGTAGATATAAGAGATGTTCGATTCAATTTACCAAAATTTGTTGCCCAAAATTGTTAACAAGAAGATTGCCGAACTGCTGGGCACTGTAATTGAAACTGGAGCGATATAAGGCTGGCATGAGGTAGTTATTGAGGTAGTCATTGTTTCCGGTTACCACAACTGCTATAGACTTGGCTAAGAACTGATCCATTGCAATAGGGTTCGTCATTGATCTATACTGATTCAAAGTGGTCTGAAAGTTCTGGATTTGCTGGTTCATGCTAAACCGATCACCCTGCATCACCATCATCATACTGCACCCTTTAGACACCAGGCATATATAGATGAAAAGATTGCAAATTTAATAAGGATTTTTGTGGTGGTTATATATTAAAGAAATTCTGTTGATATATATACAGTAAACAGTAAACTCAAAGAAAGCATACATAGTTTCTCCCTGACTCATCAAGAATACCACCAGCAGCTGATGCATAATTGACACCATTGAGTATTCTTGATCCATTTGTGGAGGGGTCTGCAAAAGGTGGAGGAGAAGGAATGCCCAGAAATTCTCCTGTGAAGTTAATAAGCAAGAGTTAAAGAGGAAAAGAAGGGTAAACTAGGTCAACATTAATAATATTAAGAAGTGTAGTTTAACTTTAACTAAAACTCATAAAATCGGGTTATAACGTGTTGCACCCACTTATATATTACGAAACGTCTTTTCATGCAAAGGCACGAGCTACTAACTCGTACGTGATATTATATATTATGTGTGATTCGATAACAGTCCGATAGTGAGTGGTTTGATAAGTCCAACAAACAATCATTATGATAAACACAAAATGACTATGATATGATGTTAAGAAGTGAACTTAAATCTAACTCAACCTTATAAAATCGGCTTATAAAGTAAGATTTCTCACTTATATACCATGAAATGTGTTAATCTCTAATCGATGTGAATTAGATTTAGAGATGATGGTAATGTAAGAGGACTTACCAATGAAGTCAATGAGGGATCTGCCATTAGAAAAGCGACCAGTAGCACCCTGATTGAAGTCGATGCCGTAGGGGTAGAAATTTGCTCTTGCGAGTGTGTTTAGGAAGTTATTGTTGCCAACTTCAACCAATGAATCTCCAAAAACAAACAAAGCAGGCACCCTCTGCGAGTTTACCTGTGCAATCTCATTCAAGCACAGCAGCAGTAGCAGCATTGCAGCCACTGATGCTTTTGCATGTTCCCACAACCCCATGTTCCTCACTAGAATTCTCAACAAAAGATGAGTGAAAAGTGAAGACTTACAAGGTTATTGAGCACAATATATAAGGTCGGATATGCAAAAAGCCAAGCCATTAAGTGTGTGCTGGCGTGCCTCACTCACGTTTTTGGCTTCTCTCGTAACAAACGTTTACCATTTTCATATCATCTTTATGGTAACCAGAGTTTTAGTGTGTGTTGTACTCAAATGCCATGCATGCTATCTATGAAAAAAAGACTGAAAAAAAAAAGTAAGGACGGGAATTGCGTGCGGTGAGATAACTTTTTATGCTTTTGTAACTCATGAAACTGAAGAAATCAATAAGTAGAAAACGTGTGAAATGATTTTTTTGTGAATCTCATATGCATTAGAAGGTTACGTTAAAGTGGTGTGTAGCTGGCTAGATTAGTTTATTCATTTAATTATATTTATCATTATATTAATTATGTGCCATGCATTTAATCTTATTCATACTTTAACATCACTTATTAACTCTTTAACAACTCAATCAATATATTTTACACAATTTTTGTTCTAAACAAGGTCACCATGGAAGCTTGTTAAAACACAATTGTACCAAGCTTACTCATTTAAAGGAATATTTTATTATAATTCAAAATACATAAATCAACATGGTAATATCACCAGCTCAACCCGAGATCATGGTTAAAACTCTTTGTGGATTGTTTTAAGTAAAATTTAATTCTACAACCCCACATAATAAGTAATAAGTAAAAAAATCAGTATACAACTCTTCATATGTAACTCCAAAGAACCATGTCACAACTCTTTTTTTATTAAAGTTACTAATACTATTATTTTAATAATTTTTTATATTATTTAATTATAAATTTAACAATTATTATATTTTACTTTTATTAAAATTATCACATTAAGAAAACTTTTTGCATTATCAAACTATAAGTTTTCAATTTCAAAATTACTTTATATTAATAAAAAATATAATTATTTGTTCAATTGTAACTTTTGTTTTAAGATTCGTCATCATTTTACATTCATAACTTTTTCAACAACTATATAAAATGTTATTTTACTCTATTACTTCATTTATATTTATTATTATTATTATAGGTTCCCACTTTTATCTTTAACATAATCTATACCTATATATAATTCCTCCATAACTGTTTCTTATATAAATCTATACTTCTATAACTGCTTTTTATATATATAATAATTTTTTATATATTATTTTTAGTTATTTTGTAAATATTAAAACAGTTATCAGGATAGAGTGTTTTTAACGTAAAACAATTTTGAATTTAGATTTTTGAAATATATCTTTATTTCTTTAGTTTTCACTCACACTTTTTTTTTAATTTGAATTTATATTTGGAATTTTTATTATCATTTTTCTCTCCTTCCTCTTTTTTATTATCATTTTTCTCTCCTTCCTCTTTCTCATTTTATCTCTTCTTTTATATCACTTCTATTAGATAAAAAGATTTATAAGAGTAAGAAGAAGAGCACGCATCCCCACGTTAGTATCTGAGTTTTCTTTTCTTGGTTGTTTGATTGTTAATGTTATTCATTTTTATTTTCATTTTCGTACACCGAAGGTAGAATACTGCACAGGTACAGAGTTATCTTGATATCATTGTTGATGTGGACATCGTCGGAGAGGATGAATGCGTTCTGAATATGACATTCTTGTGGGGAGATAAAAGAAATTATAAAATAAATATTTTCTTAAGATTTGTTATGGAGTTTCTCATCTTATTCTTCTTCTTTTTTTCCTTTTCAATATTATATTTCTCTTTTTTAATATTTCTTATTTTATTATTTTTTTTCTTTTCATTATTATATTTCTCTTATTAATATAGTAGGTTAAAACTCATAAATAATAAGTATAAATAATGAGAAAAATATAATATTTTAAATCTCTTATTAAAATAGTAGGTTAAAACTCATAAATAATAAATATAAATAATGAGAAAAATGTAATATTTTGATATTTAAAAGATATAAATACACACCCTATGTTTCCGTAGTTTTTATAACGCGTTTTAATAATAAAATATTATCATAGTTAATAATGATCGAATGTCTCATTTGGTAACGTGACCAAATATTCTTTCGATTGGAAGATTAAACATCACACAACGAAATAGTTAAGTCTAATTTTTAAAGAATTATAACTAAACTTGTGTACAATGAAATTCGCCTCGTCAAAATACAAAATCTTACTTTATCATAGAGATTATCTCTATCTCTATGGCCTGTCCTAATACAAGCACAAAACAGAAGGCCAATTAGGATCCTGCTCGTCAAGTATAATAAACACCAGAATGAAAAACCTTTTCTAACATATTATATTTAAATGATAAAAACATAAATAATGAAGAGAAATTTTCAATTTGAGCCTAAATTTACGTAAAACGTGATTCTTGAATAGTGTTATTATGACTTACACAAAGTTTTTATATGGGCGTTTCTAAAAGAAAGAAAATGGCAAGGATTGCATGTTATACCTTTCCGAAGTAAAACGGAGAGTGTTAAAAGAAATACAGAGGAACACTTGATTATCAGGTGGGTGGTAATATTTAAAAACCTGAACAGCAAAACATGTACATTTAACAACTTCATAAATTATAATTATAATTATATTTATTTTTTAAAATTCAAAATATTATTATATTATTGTAATCGATTGTTAAATGTATGTGTTTTTCATTTTAGTGTAAAAAAACTTTACCTTTATCATCATATAGATACGAATGACTACAAACTGCAATGAAAATCATAATCAAATTGTTACATTTAAACTGAGTTGAATGAACTAAACCCTGGGTCGGATTTTTTAAGATAATATATTATTTTAATTAATTTTTAACTATGTTATTTTTTTAGCTTTTAACCATTAAATATATTATAATCAATATTGAACATAACCAAATCAGATAATCCTAACATATAAAAGGATTAGGAAGGAAACTTGAACATATATTAGAGAACATATAAAAGAGAAAGACAAATTAGCTGCACTAAACAATCATAACCATGTTTTACCAAAACAAATCGGATCCTTAAACAAGATCCGAATGGCTACTACCCTAAACAGTCATAACTATGTTTTTCAAAAGAAGTCCGATCCTTTACTAGATCCGACCCGAATAGCTTTCAAAGTTTTCATACTAAAAAATCTTCAAACCCTTCCGGCCACCACCTTGGCCGCGGAAATTCAATCCCACAAGCTTGGGCGACTTCTAACAAACTCATTTCATCAAGAACATCATCCTTTTCGTTACTACATTCAGCAAGAAATTTCAACACATCAAACACATTAATTTTCACCTTACATTTCCCAGATTCCTCTGCATTCTTCGATGGACCACTCGTTGAGGGTGGCAACCCAGCAGGCAGCACCGATTCCTTGTCGCTCTGCTTCTTCTTTCCAGAATCTTCCAAACTTGACTTGCTCCTCTCACCACTGCATGCCACATTCTGGGATTCACATAAACCAGAGTTCCCAACTAGGGTTGATAAATTTCCTGCAGAACAGATATTTTCATTAGAAACTTTTTCCGTTTCAGAAACCAGATTCCCCACACGCTCTTTCCCTTTCTGCGATTGAACTCTCACAGAACCCCTTGAAGAGCCGATACCCAGATTCGGCCTTTTCAACGGCGACTCGACCGTTAAATCGAAACGGCCAACACGAATCCCGCCCGAAACATCTTTCCGTGCACCGCGCGAGGGTTTATCGACGTCCATTTCCCGCGTCAGCTGAACTCCCGAATGCCCTAAACCGGAACCCATCCCCAAACCAACAGCCTTCGACCGCTTGCAGAAATCGACGAACCGCGAAGTCCGAGCGCTAACATCGCCTTCTGTGGCGACCCCCGGCTGGTCACAGAATGCGGGGATCGGGGTGTTCCGCGGCGGCGTGTGGGAAACGGTTACAGGAGCGGGGTTCTGAGAGGCGGGCGGCGACACCGTGACGATGGCGTTGGAGTGCGGCGCGGAGTCGGAGGAAGAGTGGGGACTGTGTTCTCCGAGAGAAAGATCGCGCAGTAGTGATTCCTGCGACGAGGAAATATGGGCATGATCGAACAGAAAGTTGTAGGGATCCGTCATTTGATTCGCCATGGCTTCTCACACCGCAGAGGAAGAAAGAGATAACTTCGCTTTCTCTGCAACCAAGGTTTTATATAGGGTTCGTGGAAGAAGACGGTTCACATTCCAATTCTGATTTATTCTTTTTTGAAAAAAAAAATAATGTGAGAACGATAATAAATAAATAAAATAGAATCATTATATTTAAATCAAGACAGTTTTATTGAATATTTAGATATATAACGACTTTTAAAATTATCTTTGATTGGCGTCACTTTTTATTTTCCGAAGATGCATTTTCTTTTATAATTTTAAATTATTTAGAATTTGTATTTATAAGAAAATGAAGAAGAAAAGATTCTTAAATTTAGAATTATCTTGTTCTTGAAGGATTGAATTAAAGTATTGGTTTAATTTAATTGAATATTATGGCAAGTTTATATAAAAAAATAAAAATTGTTAGAAATTCAAATTTTGAATGCCAGCTAGATTGAGTGTAGAGGTAAATAAATAAAAAGGTGAAATGACCATTGCCATTGGAAACAGAAAACCTTTCAGTTGTCTCCATCACCTCCAATTTTCATTCCTCTTTTTCCCGCCAAAAGCTTAAGAAGTAACTATTTTGATAATTCCTTCTCTCTTTCATTTTATTTTTATTTTTCTTTATCTGTTATCAGATTAATTATGATTAGACTATTCACAGTACAGTATGACTCACTGTTTTGTAATAAATGATTTTAATCATTACATCTATAATCTCCCGAAGGTAAACAAATAAAAGAAGAAAAATAAAAAGCTATATTAGAACAATAAATTAGAAAAAAATAGGAAAAATATGTGAGTTTTTTTCTTGTATCTCTGCGTGTTTCTTCCTACCGTCATAACTTTTAAAATTTCGAAACTAGTCTTAACATTTTATTTAAAAAAAGGTACTTGTATTTTTTAATTATGGATTTGTAAATTTGGAATGATTTTTTCTGTATTACTGAAGATTTACGAATGTATTAATCTGTGAATTTTTTGGATTGAATATTTCCGAAGACAAAAGAATAAATTGTGGATTTTCTGTTCTATAGAAATGTTTGAAATCACAACATATGAAAACAGAACTATAGATTCGTAAACAACAAAAAAAAGTTATTTATCTTTCTCTTGGGAATAGATAATTGTTAAGAGAAATCATCGAATTATCACCAAATCGTCGGAAACACCATCGATCATCGCCAATAGAAATATCTTTCTGTGTCAAGAGATGGAGTAGCGTTGTCGTTGATAGAGCAATGCAGTTTGTCGGTGTAGTTTGTATGTAAAGGAAGAAGAAAGAGTGGATTGTGAATTTTGTGTGCATTTTAGGGTTTTTAGAAAATATTAGAGATAAGTTTATCTTTGCATAACATTGTGAGGTGTAAAAAGAAAGTCGTAGGGGTGCAGGAAGAAATTGTTAATGAATATAAATAATGGTCCAAATGCATATGAGTTGGGCCATTTATTTGGCTATTTTAAAAGCCCAAAACATTCAATTTATTTATGCATGTATGCGTCACTTTTTCACTATCAACTTTTCTTACAAAAATAACCTATCTTAATGTTAAAATGCATGGCATGTCACACTACTAACTAAAAAGAGTACACTGTTTTAATACGTCTAATTTTGCCACCATTGCACTTCTATAATAAGAAAGTTTACACTTACTGTAAAATCAATATTAAATCTGCTCGAAAAAAGGTGATAAAACAAGCTGTGAAAAAATAATTTGGACGGGTTTACTCTGTCACTGTTAGTGTGAGTTATCAACTGCTATAATAAATTATAAATATTTTTTATAATTTGCAATGACCATATGACTAATAATTAATTTAATGAGCTAAGTAATTAGTTTTAAGATTTAATTTTATTTTTTGTTTTTTTTAAACTCTTTTCTCAAATGGGTATGAACTAATAAAACTATTGATTATTCTTTCAGTCGGTCAGTTAACCTATCTTTCATTTCTTTCTCTCAAATGAATTCTTGTAATTCTCGTTCTTCCACTTTTTCTTTCTGTGAAATCTAGACTTAGATGATACCGGTAAAAAACACTCTGACACTCAAGTCAAACTTCGACAGTTTAATACTATACCTAATTGATCCTTTAAAAAACATTGGTTGGAATTGAAGTTATGAATTTAAATATTTAAAAGCAACAAGAATTGTAAGCAGCGCGATTTGTGGTTTATGTCTGCATCCAACCGTGAAATGTTGATGAAATGAGTGAATTAAAGCAGAATGTGTTGGTCTCTAATCTCATCTCCATTTTAACACGCATAAAGTTAGTTTAGGCAGCCAACAAAACTTTAGTACACACTTAAATGGTGTTAGAAAGATTGCCCACACAAACAGAGGAATGTAGTTATTTTCTTGTTATTACCTCAATTTGTTGCATCATCAAACCCACATGATCAAACTACCAACATTCTGGCAATCAAAACATACCATGTAACTATAATACCATTTATAGAGACCTAGGATGGAACATCATATTCTCAGACATCTCTTTATTATTCTTTTATTTTTAAGGATTTTCAGTCAAAAGTGTCATGATCCTCCACTCACCAAAGCACATCCTTGTTAGGTAAATTCACTCATCTATACCACTCTCTTCAATTTCTTCTTTCAACTTTATATTTTTCACATGTTCCATCTACCTAAATTGTAAAAACTAAAGTTAATTGATTCTATTCTATTCATACTAAGGAGTGAACTCAATCTCATAAAATCAATTTAAAGTCCAGTTTTTACTATGATATCATAGTCATTTTTGAATCTATTCTAAAAAATGTTTGTTGGGTTTATCAAACCATCCGTTATATGACTGTTATCGGATCACTCATAATATATTGTTTCACGCACGAACTGTCCTTTCGATGTGGGAAATGTGTTAGAGATCTCACATCAACTAGAATTAGACTTAAAGTTTATTTCTTAATAATTTATCCTAGAAAATGATGAATAAATAACGAAACAAAGCTAGGTAGTGTAGTGATGATACTCGTTTATAATATTCAAGAATTAATAGCAATTTTGTGACTTGCTAATGATTTTCAAACTGTTCTTCAGTGTGTGATGGCCAAATAGCATCAAAGTTAGCTCTGTTCACTGATTGTAAGCAAGTTAAACATTTTGCTTCACACATTCATTGCCTTTTGCGATGAACATCCCACTCATGCTCACGTGATATGCCCAAGACCCACCCAAATTTCATGGCTAAGATGTGTAGAAAGTTGCCTTAATCAAATTGTTCCAATACAATACTAACAGTTACAGCAACAAACGTAGATCACAAGCCTTTTTCTTATAACGGTAACCCACACACATTGCTTTCAAATTTTGCATTTACTTGATTCCTGGGACCTAATTAACATGGGAAATGCCACATATTAATGCATGCCCATCATTAGTTGTTTGCCATATAATAATCCAACGTTTCAACCTCGTCTAATTTAAGTACCAAACATTCCTTAAGGTCGAATTTAAGTTGAAGTTGGTGTCTTTAGAAAGATCAGTGGATCGTGACGCACTCACAGTGTTCTTGTTGAGATAGAAGATATGAGAGGCAAGGCAGCTTCAGGAAAGACAATTTTGTTTGTATGCATTGCATGCTTTCTTGCAGGAACACTCTTTAGTGGCCAGATATGGACACGACCCTCCAACCATGAAAATGCACTGCTACCATCCAAACCTGACTGTGACCACAAACGTGTCAGTATATAACTTCTTCTCTTTCGTTATTTTAAACCGTTGGAAAAATCATAACTAATTCTCAATTCTTTGGTATAGATACAAAATTGGCACTTGAGGAAGTCTTTTCACGTTATTATCATCTATTTGTTGCTTCTGCAAGTGGTCATTTTGTATTTACACAAAAAAGATTGAATTAGTTCTGATTTTCTCAACGTAAACTATGTAGACATACATATATATGTATACACCAAGAAACTAATTTCATATTTTTATGACAGAAACTGATTGAAGGAAGATCTGGTGATGTAATGGAGGAAGTCGTGAGGACTCATCAAGCTATCAAGTAAGATAGAAATCTCTCACTTAATTTGAACCTCTAACTTTGATCTGTCTTTTTACTTAACATATATTGTGACAATGTATTAGAGTATTCTTGTTGCATATTAGTTATATGAAGCGTAGTATTAACAGTGAGAGATGGAATTTGTGAAGAAATGGTGAATGAAAAGGAAGGAACTAAAAATGCATTAAGTTGGTTAGAATCTGTTTTGATATTTGTATTGATATGTGTGAAATGAAGGTCTCTGGATAAGGCAGTGTCGACGTTGGAAATGGAACTGACAGCAGGTAGGAGAAGCCAGAGTGGTGGGCAGCACATGCGAAAGAATAATGTACAAAAGGCTTTTGTGGTGATTGGTATTAACACAGCTTTTAGCAGCAAAAGGCGAAGAGACTCTATACGCGAAACATGGTTACCTAAAGGTGTAATACTACTACTTCATGCATGTGATGTAATATGACTCTAATTAGCATCATGGGTCGAGTCTGATACTACTTATAATTAGGTCACTTACCGATGTTTATATCCTAGACAATAATGTACTAGCACAAATCGAAGGATCTCGAATAAATGATCTTTATTATTGAATTAGACCACTATCAAGACAAAAACAAGATGAGTATCTTCAATATATAACAGGAAATACATCAGAGAAAAGACAGATCACACACTAGTTAAGAATACACTTATTTTTTGTTACACTGAATGTTATAGGTTTGAGATTGCTGAGATTCTTATCTAGAACAATATATGATGTGTGAAAAGAATGCAGGGAATGAGGTGAAGGAACTAGAGAAAGAGAAGGGGATTGTTGTAAGGTTCGTGATCGGGCACAGCACCACACCAGGAGGAGTTTTGGACAAAGAAATTGATACAGAAGAGGCAGAACACAAGGACTTCCTCAGGTTAGACCACGTTGAGGGCTATCATGAGCTATCCACCAAGACTCGCCTCTACTTTTCCACCATCACTTCTTTGTGGGATGCTGATTTCTACGTCAAGGTAGACGATGATGTCCACTTAAATCTAGGTATGTCTTTCAAATTTAGCTACCATGCATGCAATTTTTTTAATACCAATTCAACAATTTGCTTCTATTTCTTTCTGATATTTGTTCTACAGGTATGCTAGTGAGCACACTTGTCAAGTACAGATCAAGACCAAGGGTTTATATTGGTTGCATGAAATCTGGTCCTGTTCTATATCAAAAGTGAGGTTCCTTTTTTATTCCCACATACATTAATTTGTGATTCATAGCCAAAGTGGTTGTTCTGTTCTAAAACTCTGCATTATTTGAACATGTATGGCAGAGGAGTAAAGTATCACGAGGCTGAGCACTGGAAGTTTGGAGAAGAAGGAAACAAGTACTTTAGGCATGCCACGGGCCAAATATATGCCATCTCCAAGGATCTCGCCACTTACATATCCATCAATTGGTGATTTCATCATTCTTTCCCATTCTTCAATCATTTTTTGAGTAGAATCATGTTAATTATGTTAACTTCTGGTATCACATTCAAACATATATTCCAGGCCCATATTGCACAAATACGCAAATGAAGACGTATCTTTAGGTTCATGGTTATTGGGTCTAGAAGTTGAGCATGTGGATGAACGCTCCATGTGTTGCGGAACCCCTCCAGGTATATGTAGATCCGGAGATTCTCGATATAGGTCAACCTTTCGAACTACTGCTGAATATACGGATTCACATGTTCAAAAAGTTTCTCGATCGACTGATGATATATTGACAATCTACACTATATTATAACTAGAAAAACTAGAAGGAGAAATAATTTTAAAATTATATTGATGAAATTATAGATATAAACTAATACATTTCAATTTTTAGTTTTTGAAAGTAACATTTTATTTTATAATATTAAATTAAGAATTTGATTTTGATGTTGTACACAGATTGTGATTGGAAGGCAAGAACAGGAAATGTGTGTGTGGCATCTTTTGATTGGTCATGCAGTGGTATCTGTAAGTCTGTGGAGAGAATGAAAGATATACACAGAGCTTGTGGAGAGGGTGATGGAGTTGTTTGGAACATTGAACTCTGATCCTCAAATTCAAACTCAAAAAATCTCATACCTTTACTACTTTTGCATCAAGACCAATTAAATGCATTTTTCTTTTCTGTAATCAAAATTGCTGGTTTTGTTGAGGATAGTCACCTTCCTTTTCTTTAGTTTTTTCAATCTATAATCTGGTTTTCCCTTTCATTCTATGACCAATTACACAAATTTCTTTTATGTTTCGGCCCATGTGGAAATTTTATATTCAGTAATGTTTTTTTATAAATATTCTGGGAACTTAACATAATTTACAAAAAAAATCTACAGGAAATTTGTTTTTATTTTTCAAATTTTATAAAAAAACTAAAGGAAAATTTTCACAAAATTCTAAATTTTCTAATTGTGGTTTAAATTTAATTTTTGTTTACTATTTTATACATTGACTTTCTATTTGTCATTATTCTGAGGCGTCTGGTGGATAAGAAAACAAAGTTATAGATTATTTAATTTAATTAATTTACCAACGGAGAGTAAATTAAAATAAATTGAGGAACATTCAAATTTTATGTGAAATCAAGTTTTGCCCCAATCTAATATATCATATAGCTTAATCAGACAAAGTGACACATTTATTGGAAACTTGTTAATAAAAACTATCATAAAAGAGTTATCAACTTAATCATTCTTAATACAATAACAAGAATTAATTAAAATAGTGTTATCTCATACGCATAACAACACCACAATCCTAATCAAAATTCTATGACAATGTCAAAAAATATACGCCAAAATCACCAATAACAAAATGAACCTACCTCTCAATCCCAAAATAGAGCTACTAATGAGGATTTTACTGGATATAAGATTGCATGGAAAACATACTTTGTCATATTGTTTGATTTTTTTTGGCAAAAAAGATAAATCACACAAAATGAACTCTGAGATTGAATTTGAAATAAAAAAAGTTATTGCAAAAGGTATACTAGGGTGTGTTTCGAGAGTTGATTTGGGAGAATGAAGAAAAAAAGAAAAAAAAATAAAGAGAAAGAGAATGGAAATTGAGATTATTTGGATTAAGGGAAAAAAAAGTAAAGATTTAAGAGAAATAAAAAGATTAAATAATTTAATTGTTATAATAGATTTTAAAAAATTACAAAATGATATATTTATAAAATAATTAAATCATCCTTATTGTTATAAATTACTTTTAATTATATATTAAATTATAATTTTATCATTATTTTATATATTTAATGCTATTATTAGTATCATTGACTTTTTAATTTTATTATTTACAATTTTATTATTTTATAAATTTATGATTAATAATATTATTTATTCTAATTTTATTGTAATTATTATTATTATTATTATTATTATTATTATTTTATTATAATTTAATGTTTTTATTATTATTTTATAGTTATATTTTTATTATTTTATAAATGTACTTCATTTATTATTCTTAAAAACATTTAATTTTACTTTTTTAGTACCTGGGTAAATATTTCGTGGATTCACATGGGCAAGTTCATATTTTTGGAATTTGTCATAGGATTTGGGCTGGGTATTACTTTTTCTTCTACTTAAATAGATCATAAGTTTATTTTACTTGTTTACCTTTATCTTTGTTATATGTTAGGGAACGGAAAATGACATTATCATATTATTTGAATGGGTGGATGAAAATGAGTTTCATAGATGACAATCTGTAATTCTTTATATACAAGAGACAAGCCTCTTAGTTTAGAGCATCAAGTTTAACTAGAAACAGTGGTTCCTAATTTTAATTATTCGTGTTTTTCTAGTAATTTTTCTTCTTTCTTTTAGTAATTTGATTTTTTTTTTTTTCTTCCATTATTATTACATATCTCGGGTATGCAGCTAATTATCATCGTTAACGTTTTTCTTTCTTAAAAAGTCATAAAAGAGACATCTATCATTAATACTCTAGATCGACCACCAAGTTGTTTCACTAAATAAGCGGGATCGGGCTATAATCTCACAACCCCTCAGCCTCAGACATAGGCCAATGAGACTAGAAAGCCTAAACAGCTGGATCAGCCCATAACCTCAAACGGGATCGACCCATAACCTCATAGTAACTATTTCCAACCTAATTTTCTATAAACATTTTAACTATTAAAATTAGTGAAAATATAAAATTAAAAAGGAGAATTTTGTTAAATAAAATGTGAGATTCATCAAATTTGTGTAATTTTCAGCTAATTTTAAACAATGAAAAGAGTGTTAAGACTTTGTTTGACATCACATCACATGGGAGAAATTCATCACGTATCATAAGATGATTTATGTACCTTGCAATCCAAAAATATAATAAAATCTTAGGCATACAATCAACTAACACCATCATAATTGCATTTGTTTTCTAATTGAGAAACAAATGGATTAATAATACAATTAATGAAGTCTTGAAACATGAGAAACAATCGAAATGAATATGAAAATATATATAAAAACAGTGTCCTTTTGATCCATTTTAGAATGGTTAGAGGGATCTAAGGACTTAATTTGTTTGATTGATGAGAGTGTAAGAGAGAGAAGTCATTGTTTGGGCCCATAGGCCCAGAAATCCATCTCTCCCCGTAACGAAAGTTGGTTGATCTGATGCACAGAGTGAGGATTCGCCTCCTCAAACCTCACTCCTTTGTTTGACTCTTCGTGTCCAAGATGGGAAGTAACTAACCGATCAAGAACACCCCATTCGTTTATCCCTTCGCCTCTTCCGCCACCCATTTCTTGGTTTGGCTCACACGATCCAACTTCAATTCCAGACTCCGAAACTTGATACCTCAGTCCCTCGCTGCCGCTCTCGCACTCCCTAGGGTTTGTCATAAGTTGCTTTGCCATTATTGGAGTGTCTGAAGGTAGAGACGAAGCATATGAGTAGTCATAAACCATAGGTTTTTGGGTTTGAACAAGAGTTTGGGATTGAAACAGTGAGTATTGGGGATTTTGCAAGTGTGGGTAATGGAGACCGAGCTCAGGCTTATCAAGCTCCCTGGGATTCTGCTGTTGGTGTAGCAGGTAATGGTTTTCTCTATGCATGAAGGAGCGTCCATTAGAGCTTGAGGAATTGTTCATTTGTTGATCTGGATTATGTGTAATGCCACCTTCATTTCCAATCTTGAATAAATTCTTCTTCTTGAACACTCTGCATACCACCCACCCATCTTCCTACAAATACATTCATATATATTACTTTGAAAACAAAAATAAATCTAAAGAGATTACTCAAGAGAAGATATATTCACAACCTACTCTATTATGGATGATATAAAAAAAAAAATATTTTTATCATTTCATAAAAGAAAAAATTAAAATTTTAGAAAAAAAGGAATGTATACTTCGATGTATATTTTTTATTATTTAAAGAGATAAAATGATTTGTATAAATAAGAGAGACATTACTAGAAAATCATTAAACAAAAATCAATTTTACAGACTTATTAGTTTTTATATTGACTAAATTAAATACTATTTTAGAGATTAAAAAAATTATTGGTATCAAATTAGTTTTGATCATTGATAAATAATTTCTAAATTGGTATCTAATTAATTTTTATTATTGATAAATAGTTTTTAAATTGGTATCTAATTAGCTATCTACGTTTCAACTACCAATTATTTAGATTCTAAAGTTAGTATGTAATTGGATACCAATTTATAAATGATTTATCAATAATAGACACTAATTTATATACTAATAATTTTTTTAAGCACTACAAGAAAATCATGAAATAGAAACCAATTTTTAAAGACTAAAATAATTAGTTGCAATAGTAACTAAATTAGAAACCATTTTAGAAACTAACAAAAAAATTGGTTTCTAAATTAGTTTCTATTATAGTTAAATAGTTTATAAATTCGTATCTAATTAGCAACTAAGATTTTAACTACCAATTATTTAGTCTCTAAATTTGGTAGCAAAAACCTTGGTTTTTAAAAATTTGTTTCTATTTCATGATTTTCTTATAATGAAATATCTAAAATAGTATCTAATTTTTTCAATATAACAACTAATTATTTTTTGTCTCTAATATTTTTTATTATGAGAAAAGGTAAAAAATGATTATGAAGAAATTTGATATTAGCAGTGAGAGAGGAAGAGACGTACATTGGAGGTTCCTTGAGGGTCATTGGCATCTTCTAGACGGTACTCATGCATGATCCAATCAGTCTTTTGTCCATGAGGAGCTCTTCCTTTGTAAAACACAAGGGTTTTTCTCATTCCAATCTTCTTGTAGCTGTTCCTAATGCATTTGTCTCTTCCCGTTGCTTTCCAAAACCCTGCATTCGTCGCTCTATTAGTCCTTGAACCTGTAGGGTACTTTCTATCCTTGTGACTGAAGAAATACCACTCGTTTTGCGGAGTTGATCCAATTCTACATCTTTCTGTTTCTCATAAAAAATCCAACACAATCAAACTCAAACTCAAAACTACGTAACGAACTGATGAAAATGTTTGAATTTACCTTGCAAGTCCCACGGTTCCATCTTGTTCAAATCGACCTCTCTGATAACATCCATGTCAAACTTCTGGAAGGAGACCTTCTTCTTCAAGTAGTAATGAAGAAGCTCTTCATCCGTCGGGTGAAACCTGAATCCCGGCGGCACACCACCATTGGAGGAACCCATCTAAGCTCTCGAAAATTACTTCACAGGTAGCTGCTTCTATGCACTTATCTCTCTCTCTCTCTCTTTGAACTCGATTAGTTTGAAGAACTAAGCAATCGATTCGTGGGTGGTGTTGCAAGCATGGCAGTTATATACCTTGTTGGTTGTCAACGCCACCATCACACACTGTGACCATATAGAAAGGGTTGACGGCCGGTGACTACGCCGACGGGAGTGGTTAAAGCTAGCTATCGTAAAAAGCAAGTTTACGGAATGAATGTGACCACTATGATTGTTATTGTTTATTATTTTCGATCATTTTCTTCATATTTTTCATAGGGTTGCCCTACAACCGTATGGGGAGCGTAAGGTACACTTTCCTAACCCTAGTAATTAACCTACGTTCACAAATTCACACCCAAAAGTAAGTATATCCCATTCGTTTCGATTTAAGAGAAAAAAAAAAGGTTTAGTAAAGAGACTTAGTTAATGGAAGAAGCTTTGAAATTTGCCAAATGTAAATAGAGGGGTGTGTCATATTAATTATTATTTGCCCTAACTTGTGGTCTTCTTTCCCACTATTTACTGTAACTTAAACATCTTACATTGGAAGGTGTTCGAACTTCATTATTGTGTTGACCGAAACCCGACTTAACTAGGTATGCAAAATGGGCATGCTTAATTTGTGGTTAGGGAATGATAATGTAGTCAAAACCCTAGTTTGTAATAACCTTCCAATAATCCAGGGAGACATAACCTTCTAACCTTCCAATAATCCAGTCATTAATTTATGTTAAAATCACAAAATTATGGTATATGGGTTTTTTTTATAGAAGGTGTTGAAATCTATATCTCTATAGAAATCACTACAACTCAACTTCAACAAGAGGGAATTGAATTTACAGGTTTAAAGTCATTACTTTGAACCGTAATGAATTGGCGTCCATCGTGAAATAGGTAAACAAAATTATTCCTTCACAAGATAATATAATACAAAATCAAACTAAAGACTGATCATTTAACCCGAAGAAAATGACCATACTCCAATGCCTACAATAAATCCTAGATACCATGCGAGAGTTGTAGTGAGACAATGTAAAGGCTAGAAGAAGAGTATAGGATGCTCATGCAGAATAAGATCGATTACGTGAAGAAGTAGAGAGTCATCTAATAAAGAAGGCTTATGTTTTCAATTGATTTTTTTTCTTTTTTATCTCAAGGTTTATTTTTCTTAAAAATAATGCAATTTAAGGATGTAAGCATGATATTAACTATTTCACTAGATAAACCTTTTTGTTTACTCGTCTCGAATTTGAGGGTTGTATATTGTCATAACTTGAACAATGATCCATGATCAAACTTGGATCATAGAATATTCTAAATGGGTTGATCCACAGAGGATGAATCATCAACTAAAGTTAGACTTAAATGAAATACAAAGAATTTTAGGATTTAAATGTGAAGTAACTCAACCAAAATCATAAATCACCTATTATGCATAGTACATGTAGTTACCTAATAGAATCTTATATAGGCCATAATTCTCAGGTGTAATAGAACTAGAACTATGAGATACATAACCCTCCAAGTTTCCAACACTCCAATCATTCTTTTCTATTAAATTCGCGATATTCTAACGTATGAGTTTTCCTTATAGAAGGTGGTGGAATTTACCCTTATAAAAAATCACCACAAGCTCAATCAGAAGAATTTGAAGTGGGTGTGGTGGTACCCTAAAGGATATAGCACACATACGAAATTAATTTCATTTTTCTAATACGTAATTAGGTGTCACATTTAATTAAAGAAAATGTGAAGATTTTGAATTCAAAGTATTAACATATCTCGAAAAGTGGGGCGTACGCATCATGATGCTTTAAAAAACGAAGATAGTGTTTATGTGAATACAATGAGCCTATGAATTGTTAAAAATGTATTCCACGCGCTTCTGAAAACACTGTGGACTAAGCTGCAATAAATATTGGTTTACTAATTTTGTGGAAATATTTAAATCGGTAAATGATCCCGAGAATTAAAAACTAAGATAATTTATAGGTTATATTTGATTGTTCTTAAAGCAATGTTAGGAAAAAATGGTACTAAAGGTTCTTGGGATTTTCGTATTTCATTGGACGGCCGAAGTTTATACTAATAAAAATGTTGTTGGTAGAGAATTTTTTATGTAAATTATTGAGAATCATATAAAGTTATAACAAATTTAGGGTTTAGCCTTAAATGTTGATAGAGAGAGTTAGAGACGCAGTCGCCATAGCTGGGGCAAGCACATGTGGGTATGACCTCAAGCGCATTCAGATTGCTTTGCTTCATTCAATTGCACGCTTTCTTTTTCTACTTTTTCTCATTTCTTATCTTTTCCAATGGGGTTTTCGATTTTGAATATCAAGATATGTACAAAATTTATGTTCTAATTTCAAATTCTAAAGATAGTATAGAGATAATATAATTTAGTTTCTCAGACACTTCTTTTAAATGGCGTGTCGGTGTCCGATACTTGTATGGGACACACCGACACTCGTATGACATTTGTAGGATACGTATCCGTGAAGTGTTCAATTCAAAAAGTATTTGTTAGATTTTTTATAATTCTAGTACGGTTCTAACACAATTTTGAAAAGGAAAAATACATTAATTTTCTAAAATTTCAAACTTTATTGTATAAATTGTTATTATGATTATAAAAATAAGAAACAAATCTTTGTGAACCAGTTATGAAAAACATCTTTCTGCTCCAAAAAATAATCCAGAACATACTTGTGCACATAAATCTTTATTATCAATTTATATAATTCATAATTATATAATATATAGATCTGTGTTCTTGTGTCTTATATTTTAGAGATTTTACGTATTTTCATATCCGTGTCATATCAGTATCCGTGTAAGTGCCAGTGTTTGTGGTACATAGGTTTCAATTATTGTATTTAAGATATTTGTTTTAAAAATTGATGTTATATGTCACGATTTTACCCAAAAAAAAATATCACTTAAAAGAGTAAAAAGTATATAAATTTTATTAACCTTCGACTTCTACATTAGTAGGGTTTATAAAGATGCAGAGTTTTGTAGAGTAACTTGTTTTGAGTTGATGGTATTCTTCGGAGAAATGATTGGTTAATTCATGGAAACATGAAATCTCAAAGTTCGTGTATCTGCATTCCTTCATGCATGCATATATTTCTCCTGTAGACCGGATATTTATATTATTTATCACAGCTGTTCCCCATGATATCTTAACTCAAATCTCGTGGAATTTTTTTGAACTATTTCACGGTGATTTTAGAAACATAGAAAATGGACGAAAAAAAGCCTTTCTCATTTATTTTTTATTTCGTTTCTGATCTCAAGTCCAAAAGATAACATCTCTATATTCAATTACTGCATTTGATGTATTATCTGTTTTGAAAGTCAGTGTTTCGTCACGGTTTTGTCCTTAAAAGGTACTTCGATGGGTTAAGGGACAAAGATTAATTTAAACTGTCATTGACCTCGACTCTAAATAACGTGAGACTATATTTTGGTCTTACCGAAATAATAACCCAGTTGAGGACTAAGAGAAAGAGTTTACGATCCTCAAAAAAGAATTTACGATCCCCACAGACGACACTAATATTTCGACATTCAAGTTTGAAAGATAACATAATTAATGTATCTAAGGTATTGTCTACTTTGCCGATCGTACATCACAATTTTGCCTAATGATAGATATGCTGTGCAATTTTTAAAGTCCCAAAAACCACATATGAATCAGTTTTCTTTTTATAAAAACGCATTATGTTTTTTTAATTGCCGACAGAATACGAAACCAGTCTAAGTATGGCATATTTAAAAGACAAGAACCTAGTTTTTTAGAAGTATTTAATGGATAAAAAAGAATTATAAGTAAATTGTAGATTTTTGTTATTTTTGTTGGAATTTCATGTCTTTAAAATTTTAATTTTTTAAAATCTCTTTAAATTTAAAGAAAAACCAAAACAGCATTATACTCTGATAGTTTTATTGCGGTAAAAGGTGAGAATCAGATGTAGTTAATTAGATTATTAATTTGAAGTTTGATTTTTTTTAAGAAATTTACCAGAAATTTTAGATATCTGAAAGTGTAGAAGATAAATTTTGCCAATAATCACCTATCTCAAGACAAAATAAATTAATAACTATACATAAGAAAAAATTGATTATATGCTTAAATAATGTAAGTATGGGATGGTATCAATGGAAAATTATAATTGTTAATATCATATAAGTATTGTGTCTCATTGTTGGATATTATAATTGTTAATATGTGATATAATATTCTGTGTGTTATTGTGAGAAATTTAAAGTAAGAATTCATTGAATATGTTGGAAAATTTGTTAAATTTGGCATATGATTTCAAACTCTCACCTTACACTAGAAAAAAACTCAAAAATAACTTCCAAACCTTTATCAGAACAATGATGGGTGTTAAATGAGATTATGCCTCATTGTTTCAATTAATAATACACTCTTTATTAAAATTAAAGAACTTTAGATATTATTTTAATTTATTTTTTTTATCTCATAAGTTACCTATTCACTCATATATTTTTTTATCAGCAAGCAATAAATAAATAATAAATAGAGATGTTTGAGAAATACATCAACCCTTTATACAAATAGAACAACTTGAATTCTTTACAAGTACAAACACATCTAGTCGAATTAGAATCAAACTGTACCAAACTATTACAAACTTGACGTCCTAAGACTTCTTACATAGAAAAAACAACGAGCAGAAAACCTCTTACAAAATCATCAGCAGAAGTCTACCAACAAATCGCACAACTTGTTAATGTTTTTCAATAGATTTCATACAAATTAGTAATTCAAGACACTAGTCAGAATACGAATTAGATCCACTCACATATTATGTACATATTAAATCATTTTCTTTCTTAATTGTGAGACAAATTACAATAAGTAAAAAAAATTTTGGTAACTTTTAACATTATCTCTTTTAAAATCTACATGATTTTTTATGTAGAAATTTCAATTGACATGATTTCTTTATTGATATAAATTTAGACTTTTTGTTGATTAAATAACTATTTTTTTTATAAAAAAATATCACTATTTATTTGGCCTATTTTAATTAAATCAACTACATTATTTGTCTGAGAATTTTTTTTTTACTAACTCTCATTACGACAAACGTAATTAATTTATACTTAGTGAATAGAGAGAAAACGTATTGGGATAAAAAAAATTACATTACTTAAGCAATGATTATAATACATTTCACTAACATTTAAATTATTGTTTTTTTTAAATATTTTATATTCTTCTAGCTTGCTAATAATTTTATAACATTGTAGAAAAGAATTTGTAGCAATATACATTATGTATAAATTTTTAGGTGTCTAAACAGTGTATTTATAACATGAAAAAGTAAATATTGAGGTTTATATTTTTTTCAGTAGCACCAAAATATTTACACATTTATTAAAACTGAATAAAATTATTTTTAAAACATTTTACAACTATTTAATAAAATTTCCTAAAGAATGATTGTGCACTTATATATGGTTTTGCTTGTGGAAGAATAATGCACGACAATATCTTAAATTAAATAAGGGAAAATGAGCATATTTAAAAAAGACAGTATTTAGGTCCCCTAAATTTTTTCTTTTTTTTAAATAGACACTTAAACCTTAATGTTATTACAATTGATTTCAATTTATATTATTTGTTAGTAGACACCTTAAGTTTTAATATTCTTTCTATTACTTATTAAATTTTGCATTTTTATTTTAATAGACACCTAAAATTTCTAATTAATTATTCAAATTTTATTAACTATTTTTATGAAAAAAAAAATCATCTAATCTCACCATTAAAACTCATTAAACTGTTTAAAATAAAGTATTGCATCATCAACAAGCTGAATCAAAGTCCTATATATTTAAAATCTGTAGATTTATATATAAACAATTAAAGAATTTAAGAAATTAAAAAAATAAACCTTTTGAATTTTTATTTTCTATATTTTTGTTTTGATTTATAAAAATGAATTATAACAAAAAGAAGAAAAATTAATGAATTGATGACGTTTGATCCAAATGATTTAACTCAAACTTGCTATAAAACATATTTATGAAAAGCACGACAAGTTTGAAAGAGTTAATTAGACTGGAATTAAATTCTAGATGTCTATTTATGAAAACAACAAAGTTCAATAATCAATTAACATTAATTTAAAACTAAATTATAACTTAAAGTATTTATATGTAAAAGGGATAAAATTTGAGAATTAATTAAAACAAGGTGTAACCTCGTTAAATTATAATTTGCCTCTTTAAAATTACATTAAAATAACATTGGTAAGTATTTTTTAAAATTATCATACATTCTCAAAATTATTTTAATTAACAAAAAAAATATTAAAAACAATTAGGGATTGTGCGTTGTATAAACTTACAAATTAGTTGTTCATAAAATTCAATTAGTTGTTGGGGGAAAAAGCAAGAGTACAAAATATTTCAATAAACTATGTAAAAACAATTAAATTGAATGATCTAAAATTAATTTTAGAGAGATTAAAAAAAGTTTATAATATTTTCATAAAATACATTGTAGTAGATTTTCATAAAATGTACAATCTAATGAAAAAACTATTTTACTATGTCTCACATAAACTCCATAACCATTTTAAATACCTCATTGATTAGATAAAAATATGGTTTGAGAACTCCAAGACTGTTACGAAGTGAATTTTAAGCCAAACTCAACCCCATAAAACCGGCTCATGAGGTTGAGGTTTGCACACACTTATATACAATGAAAGATTCTAATCTCTAGTTGACGTGGAATCTCCAACACACCCCTCACACCGAGACTGTCAACTCGTGCGTGGGACTATATATTATGGGTGGTCCGATAGCGGCCTGATAGCGGGTGGCCTGATAAGCCCAACAAATACTCGCTAGGATAGGCTTGAAAATGGCTCTGATACCATGCTACGAAGTGGACTTTAAGCCTAACTTAACCCCATAAAACCGGCTCATGAGATTGAGGTTTGCACTCACTTATATACAATGAAAGACTTTAATCTCTAGTTGACGTGGGATCTCTAACAAAGATTTGTATATAATTTTTTATGTAATATATATAATAAAAGATAAATTTATAATTAAATGATATAAAAAATATTAAAATAATAATATTAAAATTTGTAATAAAATTATATAAAATTTATTAATTATTACTATATGATTACCTAAAATGTGACGTGGTAGATGGGTTTGTGGTAATGAGAACACTATAAGAGACCCAATGGGCCGAAGAATATCGTAAAAAAGATTAAAACTTATTACTAATCGGTTAAAAACATGTTCCCTAGTCTCTCTCTTGCTTGAATGCATTCAAGAACATTCTCATTGTTGAAGTCCACTTCAACTTGTTCCGCAGCGCTACCCTAAGCATTGGGATTAGGGCTTCTAAGTTGTAACTATAATAGAAATCACGAGCTACGTTAATCCCAACGTCTCTGCACTCTGCGAGATTCTCAGTGATTCCTCGTCAACACAATCTCTGAATTCGATCACAAACCGTGGAGTACCTTCGTTTCTTCTACTTGGAGGAATCAGCAATCGGTTTTCCGTCACTCTCCTCGCATCCGTTAAATTAGAGGTGAGCCACTACACCGTAACCGTTTTTTTTTTTTTTTTCTGGATTTGATCGATTTGCATTACTTCAATTTCAATGCAATGCCGTGACGAGGTTCTTATGAGTCACCAGATGTATATCTCAATTCTTGTTCGAACTGCAATTACATTTACCTGCTTCATTGTTGCCAGATCATACAAAATTTTTACTTAGATTAATTCGGTTAGTTTATATTTAGATCTAAATCTCGTCACCGCGGCATTATTCCGTCAGTAAGAGACTCACAATTTTTTACTAATCTTTCAATACTCCCTCGCCACCGTGAAGAGCTTGTTCTACATCCTTGATTGTGTAGACATTTAATATTTTTGCTATTATTTTATTTGCTTGATAAGGATAGTAGTTTGTTCTATTTTGTCACACATGATGATGGTTAAGTTGAAAATCGCTCTGCCAAGAGTTGCTTTGCAGGCATACATGGAAAAGCCGTGCTTAGCTGATTGTTTTATGATTTCTTATTGCTTTTTAAGGATGCTTCCTCTGAACACTACTTGCTCTTTGATTGCATATCGTATACCTTAATCTAAATTATTAGTTATTTAGCTTCATTGCATCAATTCTACTTTACCCATCCAATCCTGAAAGTAATGAGAAACGAAATCTGGAAATGTGATTACAACAGAAAGTGGAACTACATCACTGCATATGGCATAATTTCATGTTTTCATTCTGTTTATAAGGTTTTAGGGAAATTGTCTTGGCTATTGGTACAAGGGAAATAAATTACATTAAGTACAATAATATGTCTTTTCTAACCCATTTCATGTCATTTATGTCTCTACTTGTATGAAAGGACTAAACGTGAGACTTTCTCTATCCATAATGAAGCACCCAAAAGTTGAACCCAACATTATGCCATTTAAATCTAAAAAACAGTGATGATATCTTTTTTGGAATGACTGCTGTAGAACCTAATTGCATTTAGCAATATAATTTATGTTTAATGGCTTATTCGGTTCTTATAACTAAAAGCCCTTGTTCTTTTAATTTCTATTTTAAAACATCATATTTTAAATCCTAGACAACCGTTTTTAATCCCTTCAATGAGAATTAAAAGTGATTGAAGATTATATGTGTAGGCACTAGAAGGAAATATTTATAGGTAATAGGGACTAAAATGAGTGTTTTTAACTATAGGAACCAAATGAAAAATTAAACTTGTAATTTATATGGCTGTTTTAAGGAAAGTTGTTATGATAATACTGTCGATGTCGATACTTCCATGTTTTGAACCTACGGTCTTTCCGTTTATGTTAGTGGAAGGGAGAGCTATTTGCTTCCAGTTCACAATGGCCGATTTCCTTTTCTCTTTTAGTCAAACATTTGCCCACATATGTGTTATATCTACAAGGTCTACAGAAATATAAAATGACTAGATAGTTCTCCTTGACGCTGAGATTGATAATAATAGAGATTTGGGTATTATAGAGTGCTTAAGTTTCGTATCAAGTAGATGGAGTAGTTAAATGGTTTGATTCTCCTCCTTTAGCGGGTAGGTTTTAAGGGAGGGTTTTGCTTGTCTTTCAGATGCTTATACCATTTCTTTGTATTAGCTTCATGGCTTGGTATTCCTTATTAGGATGTATAGGTGCTTAATTTTTTTGGACAATGTATGTTTAAACTTTGCCTTGAATTTAAAATATTTAGACTACTGTAGGCTACCCTTTTCACTATTGTGTATATCAGTGCAGCCAATAAATGGCCTACTTTGTTTGAAAAGAGAGCATGCATTTCTCTTTACGGTTTTCCTCGTTAGTTTTTTTGTATGGATCAGTCAGTTTCTTCTGTTGATTTGCCATGTCGTAAGATAAATTCTTATAAGCCTTGTGGGTTGTCATCTTCAGGCCAATTCTCCCCCTTTCAGTCTAACATTAAGTACAAACTGATGGCAAAGCTAAACTCACCTCAGAAGCCGCATATTATTTCACAAATCTTGTCAGCTATTGCATTTATGATTGACTTAAATGTAACATCTCTTTCAATGGATTAAGTTCACTAATAAGAATCTTGAAACTGGAAGCTAGTTTAACATTTCTCTGAATTGTTGAATGTTTGATTTATTACTTGCTGAACCTAACCACTGTTATGCACTTGTTCCAGCCAGAGAGAAGCTGTTAAAGTTTTCATATGGAAAGCCACTCCGTCATCATAAAATCCAAGGGATAGAAATCTCTTTTGTGCGCCATCAATTAAAAAAATTCCCATCTTATATTCAATTCAAGTAAGTAGGCAACGTAATTCCTAAGTTTGTGTAATATTTGAACTTGAAATGCCACTAAAGAACCATATTAAAAACGATTTTTTTAGAAGATAACCCTATAGACTAATCTTATTTGTTATATTTTTCATTTTTTCCTTAGGGATGACGTAAATGATTGCAAGATAATAAAATAAACATAAAACAAAGTTGTCATTGTCGATTCATATACGTTGAACTCGATAAAGCCAAGCTGGACTGACTGCAGGGCAGGGCCTAAGCTCTCAAAAAAAAGAGGCTACAAAACATTGGACTGGCCCCATTCACATAAAATCCTAGCTGAAGACAACTAAAAACTATACAGATACATATACAAAAGCTATACACTCAACGTACACCAAAATTCACAGTTATGTTACATGAAACTGTTGGACATTCCCTTCCTACTGCCTCATCTCTGCAAGATGAGTTGAATTTACAGGTCGCGTTAGGTTCCTCACCAGATGCTGGCGAATTTTTAGTTTCCTCACGGTACAAGCTGACACATCTCATGCATACAAACTTAGAAGGCATGCCATCAGAATTATCAATTCCAGCGCATCTGGTATGCTGCCAAACGCCACATGTATCACATGCTAACATTTTCTCTCCATCATCATCCTTAGCCCCACAGGTGCAATCAACCTTCCACGCCTCAGTTCCTCGTTCCATTCGGAATCTGCTTAGCCCATGTTTGGCTGGGCATTTACCTTGAATTCGGACTGATCCACTTGTTCCGAGCAATAACTTTACGGTGAGCGAATCACTGATTGACCCATATCCCAGGAGTTCTTCAGCTTGAAACCTCTTATACATTGCATACACCTCTTGAAAAGCACTAGTGGCTTCGCTCTTGAGCTCAGCAACGGTGGCATTCAAAGGCAACACAATAAGCTCTGGCGGTGGGCATGGATCTTCCTTAGGCTGATCAGAAAGCTCCACATGGCACCACAACCTAATCACAGAAGGCAGTTCTATGGCCATTTCATATGGCTTGTAATCCTTCATAAATTGTTTACAGTCAAGGAGCTTCCTGGCTGAATCAGCAACCCTTTTCCTCATAATCCTAGGTCTGTAGGACATCATTTTCTCAGGATGTATTATCGAATCAAATAAAAATTTCAAGTCAGAGATCAGTTGCCCTTCTGTAGGATAGCTTAAATCTGTACTTAATCCATTACTCCTTGGTCCCAACCTGTTATTAAGTATATATATATATAACACAAGCTTTAGATACATTAATTAAGATGTAATTGACAAAAGCCATGTCATCTTCAACCTCACCTGAACTCGATTGCACTGGAAATTGGATTACATCGTGAACAAACCACCATCCCATTGGCAGCTAATTTCCCAGGCAAGTGCTTAAGACAGTAGTCAAGAAGCTCTGGAGATGAAACACCCCTGCATACTGCACCCTTGAGAGCACGCCTTGTCACCCATTTGGACTCAGTACACGCCCCCGATGCAAGCAACACCTTGACAAGAGCATGTTGCACCTCTTCAACATCATTTCCCGTCCACGTACACAACAGATTACTGGTCTGCTTAAAACTTGTCGTGGCTATTGGCTTACGACATTCATGAATCAATACCAACAAAAAGGAGAACAGATCTTGAATGTTCAGAAGTTCTGTTTCTGCCAAAGACTGGTAAAGAGAAATGACACACTCCAAGCGGCTTCGTGGTCCCCGACCGTGGAACGAAAATGACGACAAGGGCATATTCGACAGTGTATTCACAGCGTTTTTGTACGCATCTTGGGTAAGAGCATAGCTGCCAGTTCCAAACTCATAAGCCCAATTGCCATACCAGGAATGTCCTTTGGTGATTGCATGAAGCAAACGGTATTCCAGCCCAAATTTCTTGGACAAGTCCATCACGCTAACCTTCCTGCTCAAGAACACAACACAGTTAACTCAAAACAAAGGGGTGGTGCCCATCCAGATGCCAAATGTAAGAAAACAAATTATTCGAACCTCACAGAAATTGATGTACACAGCCTATCCCAGAAATCCATAATATCAAATCCAGATAGAAGCTTCGAGCCACCTTCTCTTCCACTAAGTGTAAGCAGGTGACCATAACCATTGGAATGGACCACACCATGAAGAAGATGCGTGTTATCTTCAATCTGAAGATACACCCAGTCCTCAAGGTCATCCACAGTGATGGCAAAGTTACACGATTTACACCTACAGCCATGCAGAAGATTAGTTACTCTGCATTCAAATATCCCAAAGAAAATGTTTCAATGAAAACCATAAAAATATGCATACCTTGTTTCAGATAATTGGAGCAGGTTCCCACATCTTGAACAAGGTCTTTGATATGGTTCGACCGCATTACTCGCAGCCCTTATTATGAAATGGTATCGCTTTCGACACACCGGATGCCCACTCCACCCTTTGTTTTTTCAACATAAAGTCAGCATTAGAGCACAACCATACATTTCCCATATGCCCCATATAAAAATCTATATCACTAATATTTGTCTGTTTTCCCACACTAAATATTGTTATCAATTATTAAATTATTAATACTACATTATTATAAATATATAAATAATAATAATAATACATACATAAAAAAAAACATGGGCAAAATATATTTACTGTATTTGGCCTACGAGGAAGTAGGAAAAAGAAAATACTATAAAGTTTTGGTTTAATTTTCAGCCAAATTCTGGAAGGGAGAAATATTAGGTGGATTAATTAGTAAAAATTAAAATTATCTGCCTGTTTAATTTTATTTTAAGCTAATGAGAAATACATGGGTTCAGAATCAGTGAGTCACAGACTCGGCGAGTGGGGGCTCACCAACGACTCGGCACTGGTCACAATAAACAGAAGTGCGAGAACGGGTAACATCCTCCTCGACAATGTCAAGAGTAACGACCGCCGGCGAGAGATCGGGTCCGTCGACGAGGTCTCCGACACGGAACAAGATCTGCCACGTCATAAGGGACGGAAAAAGGGAGGGAGGAAAGGTGATGCGCGCGTGGTCTGAGAGGAAGCGTTGGACACAGGTCCGGAAGGGTTGGCCGGAGGGGGAGTCGGCGGTGGCCGGAAAAGTGAGGAAATCGTAGAGATCAGCCGTGACCCTCCTCTTCATCCTTTTGGAAGGTCTCTCGTTGACCACCATGATTGAGTGTGGAGGTTTGAGAGAAGATTAGGGAGAAGAGATCTGAAAGATGAGAGGGTGATGGAGGAGAGTATGATTGAGAGGCTATGGAAGCTGAAACGCTGAAACAGTGAAACAGAAAAGGCTGCAGAGTGAGGGTAGAAGAAGAAGAAGGCGCTAGTCGCTAGGGTTAGATGGTTGATTTATTTTTGCATATATCCACTTTTCTTGATGGCATATTTGTCATTTTCCCTTTTTTCATGGCGGTTCACTTTCCCTTTCTCTCTCAACTGCCTTTTCAATTTCCACATCTTTTCATTCTCTATTTCTATTATTACTCCTATATTTCTCTTTTCTATAAAAAATCTATTTAATTTATATATTTGAATATAATTATTTCTCCCACTAATTAGTAATTTTCTTATAATTATTTCATTCAGTTTTTCATTTTCAATATCTCAAGCATTTAATAAATACAAATGTATTTATTTTTATTTTTTAGCATTTTAAATATAATGCATAATAACAATTTATTAACTTTCCACTTTTTTCATTTTCAATTACTTTTTTTAATTCAGACAATTTCACTATTTTTCCTTTTTTAATATTTTACAAACAAAAGCTTATCCTATATCTGTTACATTCTATAATATTTTTTTTACTGTCAACTATATATTTATCCACATTATTTATTAATCTAATTTTTTAATAGAAATTCAATTCAAGATATATCCTGAATTCTATACAGCTATTTTTCTAATTATGTTAAAATATTATGAAATAATAAAATAGATGCTTTAAATTTTGATCTTTTTAATAAAAACATTTTTCTCTTTGTTGTTTATATTTATTTAGTTGACTCAAATATCTTAGGTAATCTGTTGTTTATATTTATATAGTTGATTTTCTTAATTATCTATTAATAGAATTTAAAATTAATTTTATATTATAATTTAAAATAGTCATTATAAATCTAAATTATAGTTATATTTAAATTTATTTATGTATGAAAATGATGAATTACAATAAACTTTATTTATGTATTTAAAAATTATTACTTATTATAAATTTGGTTGGTAAATTTTACTTTTATACATCAACTGACATAAATATTAATTCAACAAGAAAGTGGAATCCTTTGGATTTAGTAATAATATGTATTTGAAAAGTTGATGGGAGTAATATTTATATGAACCTGCTGTGATGAAAAATCTATCAATGCACTGTTATAATACGCTTACGTGTCACGGGTGAAATAAAGAATGAGAAACCATAGCGGGTGACGATAAAATCTGAATTAGGCGGTTCTGATTAAAACCTTTATATTTGGGAATTGGCGTCTTTTCAACAATTTTTTGAATTTTCATTCTCCCACTCAAATAAAACGTTAAACCCCGCGTCTTTCATTTCCTAGGAAAACCCACACTTTTTTTTTGTCAGTTTTATTTATAATTTGAAACAATGTTTTAAATAAAATTACACACTGCACAAAATAAATATTTTTATGAAATAAAAATTTAAATTTTTTTAATCATATTATATTTAGAATTACTATCATAAATATTTTAAAATGTGTAATTTATATTGAGAATTTATAAGTTTGTATTGCACTGAATAAAATGCTAAGTTCATATAACTAAAAGTTTTAATGAATACATATGTATATATAAATCATATTATAACGAAATAGTTTAATAAAGTAGTATTTTTATGTGAACAAGTTAGTACTTTAAATTATAATTTATATTTTAAATTACAATAAATAATTTATACAGTGATCCAGTATTTTTAATTATTGAAGATTTAAACTAATTAAGATTTAAGCTAGAGTTCAATAAATTGAAAATGATAGATTTAATTTAACATATAATTTGATTAAATATATCATATTTAACTTTCATATATTACATGTAATATTTTCTTAGAGACCTTTTGCATTGAATTGGGACAGACATAAGATATTAGTACTCACAACCTAACAAATCAATTCTTTATATCAAAATAGTCACATATTTGTCGTTTAATTGGGATTAATTTTTTGTTATTAAAAATATGCTCTTATTTGATAATTTCATGTTTTATAATTACTACTTTGTTATCATATTTTAATAAGTATAAAAAAATATATCACAAATACAAAGTAATTGTTAAGTTTTGCATTATTTAGTATCCACAATAATAATATATCAGATGACTTTTAAAGATAAAAAAAATAATATTTTAAGAATGGATCATACTATTATTATTTTAATAAACTTAAGTTAAAACAATAATTAAATCATAAAATAAATTTATGAAAAAACTCATGTTCTTGTTTATTAATTAAACACAATAAACACATTATTGTATTTAAATATAGAAATGATTGAGAAAAATATATTAACAAAAAAAAATTATGTCTATTTTTAATTAATAATTTTGACCATCCCTAATTAGAAAAAAAAAATAGTTTATACTTCAAACACTTGGAAGTGTCTTATCTCATGCTACTCATAACATTCTACAATAGTGATTGTCCTTACCCTTTTATCTTTATCAAGGGATTAGGTTTAAAGGTTAGTAAATCACTTGCCTTTACCCTTCTTCTTCTACTAGCATGGTGGTTCGACCAATAGCTTGGAAAAGTATGTTTTTAATCTTTCATCTTTTATTCACTATTCTTCTATGATTTTTCTTTATGCTTTTGTGGGCTCCACCCATATCTATTGTGTGAGTTCTTGTTTCTACCAAATGTCAATACTTCTTTGATGGAAAAAAAATATTCATAAGCATAGGTAGATGGCCATTATAACCAATAGTCAAGTCAAATATGAATGTGACAAGTTGCACATAGTTGTTTCTTTCACCAAATATTTCTCTCACTTGTTAAGATGTCTTTATTCATTCTTACTTGAATGAGATGAGAATAATAGAATTGAAAAAAAAATAGAAAGTGAAGTTCTTTGACTTAATAGAAAGATAGTAGATTTGAACTGAAAAAATATAAATGATTTGATTAATATAATATAACAATTTTTATATCAATATATTTATAAAATAAAATTTTAAAACAATTTTTAGTTATTTTTAATTTATTAAGTTATTTTAATATGTTTACTTTATTTATTTATTTTATTGTTAAAAAATAATAATAAATTATATAGAATATATATTTCTTTATGCTTTCCCTTCTCCCTCATTGCGTCGCGCACTCAGTGTTCTTTTACATTTTCGTGTTTAGTTTGATTTTTTGGATTTTCGATAACGTTGGCCACCGTGGTGTGAGCCATTCACCATTTATTCTCCTTGTTGTATCGCGTACAGTTCATGGTTGCCACATTTTTCATTCTCATTTCGTTTTTGGGTTGAGTTATTTGGAGCACCAGTGACATTGGTCGTGGTGCGAGAGTTTCGTCGCCACTGGTTGGGGTTTGATCTTCTCCTTCTGGTGTTCTCTCTCATCGCACCGCACTATTGTCTCGTTTTTCAAGTTGTGTGTTTACATTTTTAGATCACAAAAGTCTTTCGTGTTGGATTGTGTTGCTAGGTTTGGTTCCGTCCTTGCTTGTAGACGTGCCTTTGTGTCTGGAAAGAATTAGGTTAATTAAGATTTTTTTGTTGTCTCCACACATATGCATTTAAACACAAACTAGTTTTTTTATACTTTGCATCAGTTATAAAACTGATGTAAAATGTGATAAATTTGTTACATAATTGATATCTACATCGACAATAAAATTAATGTAATAAATCTTCTAATATCAATGTAAAATATATTATTTACACTAATAATGCTTTACAAAATATAATGTAATAAAAGATATACCAACTATATGTTACATCACTTAGAAAACACTAAATTTGATGACAAAAGTAATAACACCTAAAAGCTACTACTTTATTAACACAACTAACATGGTGTGAAGGTGATATTTGGAAGTCCAATGCAATATGAAATATGAAATAAAAATTTAAAGTATCATGATATACAATAGAATAGTATTTGAAATTATGAATATTTAAAGCTTAATATTCATTCCTATAGATTTCCACAATGGTAGCGGGAATGCCAATCTGGGTCTCTGAACAGAGTTGACATGATTGCAAGGATAATGAATCTGATTATGGAAGATTTTGTGTCAAGCTTCTTCCCAACAAGGAAGGAATGAAAAGAGAGCCAAAAGTTTCTCATCTTCCTCTCTCTCACATACTCATCAAATGCTTCCTCTGCCACTGCAATGTTTATTTCAGTTTCTTCTGTTTTCTTTGCATTGTTGAACTTCTTTTGTGCCAGGCATCTAGCAAGAACAATGCCATCTTCTATGGAGGCTGAGCCACCCTGTGCAACGAATGGCCCAGTGGCATGCATTGCATCACCAGCAATTGTCACTGTTCCTTTCCTGAAGCTGTTAAAGAGCAACTCCCATGGTGCCCTATACTTCAACTCAGTGAGGTGCAAGAAGCTCAAGTTGCAGTTTTTAATCATCTCCGTAGGCCCTTCTGGGAAACCTTTCATTGATTCCATCAAGGATTGTCTAATGAGAACTGGGTCTTTCCAAATTGTTGAATCTGCAATTTTTTAAATAGTTATGAAAAGTTTAATTAGAATGAGATCAAGAACCTTTAACATGCATGTATGAGATAAGAGAAGTTGGTGACCTCTAGAAGTTCTTAGCCTTGTGACAAACCAGTAAACGAGTTTGTCTGTGACTGGAATTCTTCCAAGTTGAACTTGGCCTCTGCTCATCATAACAAATTCACTGGCAAATTGATGACCATTTGGATAATTTGTGAAGCCTCGTGCAACACATGTGGAGAAGAGGGAGAGTGTGGTTCTGTATAACCCAAACATGCTTCCAATGGCAGAATTCACACCATCACATCCAATAACAACCTATACCAGTATACATAAACATGTTAACATTGAGTATTTGATAAACACAAACATTTTCACCATAATTTCTTTTATTAAGAATTAAACTTGAGTCTTGGAGGGTGATGAGCCTAGACCCGATTATGATCTCCCAATAGCTTCAATAGCGTATGCTTGAGACTCGGGAGTATGTAGGGTGATGGGTATGGGACCGATTATGTAATAAGTCAATTTTCAAACTATAGGTCGAACATAATGTTAGTTTGATGTACGTTAAGGGATTCTAAATTAACTAGTCTTAATGACTCAATCAAGACATAATCAGGATCAGAATTGAAAAGATTAGGATGAATTCTATCAATATATACTAGAGAGGGCACCAACAAGAAAGATCATCTCTCACATGGTATATATTGATAAAATTCACCATAATCTTAAAATAGCTTTAATAGTCTCTGCCCGAGACCGTGAAACATGTAGGGTGATGGGTATGAACTTGATTATGTAATAAGTAAGTCGATTTTCAAACTATAAGGCCGAACATAATGTTACTTTGGTGTAAGCTAAGGGATTCTAAATTAACTAGTCTTAATGACTCAATCAAGACAGAATCAGGACCAGAATCGAAAAGATTAGGATGAATTTTATCAATATATACCAGAGAGGGCGTCAACAAGAAAGATCATCTCTCACATACCAGTTGAGAGTACACTCACTCTCGACTATCTTGGATTTCTAAAACTTAAGATTGGCTAATCCTTTTGTCTAAAACAAGTCTAATTCAATCTTATAAAACCAGTTTATAAACAACCACTTATACATTATGAAATGTTCTAATTATTAATACGAAATGTTTTAAAAAGAAATAGACATAAATATACCTTGGCATGAATGACAGTTCCATTGCTAAGCATAAGGTGAGGAAAGTTTGTTACAGGATCTAAATCAATAGAAAGCACTTGACAGTTGGTTCGTATAGTCCCTTTGGGTAAATTATCGGCCATCACTTTCACCAAATCACTACGCTTTAAACAACGAAATTCCTGATTAACCCTGTTCTTCCATTTATTACCAAAACACAAGTTAACTATAACATCTTTATTTCAAAAAATAAAAATTATCAACGATAAAAAATAATTAAATAGGAACCAATTCAGCAGTGGTCCAACCCTTATACATAAATATCAATCTTTATTTCACACTATTTCTACTTCTATTACCCTACCACTCACCCAAATGGAAATTCCATTGGCTCAGCCTCATTAAGAGATATGAATCTTCCCCTGAAAACATTCATTTGAGATTAAGATGTATTATTTCATGAGTTGTAAAGGTATATTTTTCTGTTTTAAAATAATTTTAATTTGAAAATAAAAAACATTTTCCTTTGAAATATATGTAAGAATAAGGATAATGTTGTTTACCTTTGTATTGGAATAGCAGTTTGTCTAAGTGTTGAAGCAATGCCAAGCTGATGAAGTGCATGCCACCCATTTGCCTGCACTATTATAGCTGCTCCTGTTGCTCTTACCGTCTCTGATCTTTCTAACACCACACTTTTAATCCTCTTCCTGAAACTAATCAATTACTTACTGCAAATACAGTATATACAATAAACCAATGAAAATGTGGATATTACATTTTTCATCTGCAAAAATTATCTGTAAGTAATTTTAATGTTTATTTGCATTAGAAATCAAAATTTTAAATGAGTTTATATAATACAAAAATGAATTTCCTATTAAATATTAAACCGGTCAGGTAGAAAGTGTGCATGCCGAGAGATCGAAAGGTCGTAAGAAGATATGAATGAGTGTGAAGATTGAAAATATTACGGAGAAAAACACAAAAACATGCATAAATACATTAATAAAATTAATTAAGTAAAAAATCAATTAATGTGAGATAAATGGAAAGATCAAAGTGATGTGACAGGTCCAATAGGTCCGTTAGCTAGTAGTGTAAATGGATAGAATGTTTAGTTAGATTTTTTAGTTTTTTTTGTGTGTTAATCCAGACAAAACACTGACTTAATCTTTTGAGTGTTCCTGCAGGTACCACATCACATGCCAAGAGACAGAGAAGAATTCCCATAAATACGAGTAAGACAGAGAGTGAAGGTTGAAAATATTACATAGAAAAGCACACAAGTGTCAATGTTAATAAACGACATGCATAAATACATGAATAAAATTAATTAAACACAAAAATCAATTAGTGTGAGATAAATAGAAAGATTAAAGTGATGTGACAGGTCCAATAGGTCCATTGACTTAATCTTCCGGGTGCTCTTATAGGTATCACATCACATGCCAAGAAAGAGAGAAATTCTCATAAACACGAATGATCAAGAGAGAAGACGTGAGCGAAAGAACGAAGAAATCGAAAGGACAAAGTGAAAACGAATTCAGAAGAAACTTTTTCCCATAATTCAGAAGAGACTTTCTCCCATATATATTTTGTACAAGTAGAAATATAAAAAAAATTATGTTGGAAAAAAAGGATTATACGTCATTATCATTTTCTTCAACAATGCTTCTGCAATTATCCAAGCTTATGCAATTGTGATTGGTGAATGGAAAATGATGAAAATGAAGAAGAAAAGAGAAAACCTGTGAAGGGCAAGGGCTGTTGCAAGGCCACAAATACCAGCTCCAACGATCACAATCTCCGCATCAACATTTCTATCCATCTTCTTCCTCTTTCCTTTCTATTTAACACATTCAAATACATTTTCAACACACTTATCTCTTTTTCCACTTTCTTTTTATAGCCTCATTTCTCAACCATTCTACTTTGCATAAATTAACAATAAAACCCACTTTTTTTTTTAATATTACTGTAAATATATTTTTATACCAAATTCATTCAAGGATGTCACAACCCAATCATTTTTGCAAACTAAAATATAGTTTAACTAATTATCTTTTAAATTCCAACACAATTTAACTAAATTCTTAAATTATTCTCAAGTCTCTACAGCACTGTTCTTTGCGTGATCTCTATAATTGCGATATAATTTAACTAAATTATTAAATTGATCTGAAGACTAAGCAGCAGTGTTCTTTGCGTGATCTTGGAAATAAAAGAAAATAAACAATTATTTCATCTTTTAATTTATCAATATTTAATTAGTTTGAAAAGTCAACATTCTAATTTCCTTTTTATGTAAATTCACTTTAGATTCAAAGGTTTCGTCAAAATACTTCAACGTTTTCTTTTTACAAATGAAAAAGCTTTTAGCAATAGATCATAATGTGTAATTTTTAAAAAATTGAAAAATTAAATATGAAACTAAATTTTTATGAGGATCAAAAATTATAAATTAACAGAAGTTATAGGACTAAAACTGATTTTAAGTCCTTTTTTTCAGTTTTAGAATAAATTACATATTAAAAATTTACATTATCAGCAAATGACGTTATATTATATTATTTGTTTATGTCAAAATCATTAAAGCATTATTATCAGGAAAAGACTTTGATACTTCTCCTAACAGCCCAGCCCTTTACTTTCCAATTTCTCACTTTCATAATTTTTTGTATTCCAAAAACTTCCATAAATTTTTTATTCCAAAAATATCTTTATCTAATATTTTAGATTACATATTTTTTTTTTCTAAATTCGTAATTAACTTCTAGAATAATTCAAATAATTCATAGTTCAAAAAAGTCTTTTCTAAGATAATTTAAAGTCTTATCTTATATACCTGATAAATTTCTAAATTACAAAATTACATCGTAGTTTCCGTATTATCGTAGTATGTAATCTAAAATCCAAAATATCATATTTTAAAAATATATTCTGGAGTAAACTAAATTAGCTTTCAAAATACATATAATTTTTAAAAATTGCTTAAGGATTTAATAAATCTATGGAGTAGCACAATAATATATGGAGGTGCAGGAAGAAACAGTCCATAAGGGATTGTTGCGTCCCAACAACCATAAACAAGTAAAACACACCTACAAATTAGAAAGCAGAGAAGGGAATGCAGCCATCCACAAAAAGTAAATATGATATCTCTCGTTGCACCATTTTTAATCCTCATAAAAATGTGAAGCTGTCTATACATTCTTAACCACTTTTTATTATTTGGAGTTTATAAATATTTACAGAAATTTCACTTCTCCACCAGGGAAACAAATAACACCCAAATTAAACAATTCAAATTGCCTGCTAGGAATACTATCATTGTTTAACCTCTAATCGAATGGATCAATTCGGGGATCATGTTCGCTTGCCATGGCCATTCCAGTGCAAAGGCATGTTGGACACATAACCTGCAATCAGAGTGCAAGACAGTAAAAAAATAATTCTCAACAAAACCACTGTTGCTGTGGACCTATAGCATTTAAACAACTTGTACCCAATTTACCTAGGTGTGCAAAAGTTTAGGTGGCCATTTGTAAACTTGATTTCAAATTATTTTTTATTTGCAAAATTGATTTTGGTTAAAGGCGAATTTGAAGCCAAGTAAACAATTTTTTAAAAATGTTTATTTTAGAAGCTTATAGGTAAAACTTGGTATGAAAATCTTCAACTCAAAACAAAAGCTCCTGAAGAAAGGCTTAGAAGTATAGCTAAAATCCTGCTTAAGACAGGAAGCATACAATGAACCAAAAATCTTGAAAAACATCTAATGTAATGATTTGAAACTTTAATACTGTTGTTGGCAACAATTTCAATATGTTTGAAATGAAAGGCGTTGAGCTTTAGTTAAGTAGATTATGGCTGTTCTCTACATTAACTAGTGTAAAGCTACCAGGCAATGAAATACTTGTAAGTGACCAACCTTGCCAGATCCAGAGCAATTTGAACATCTCTCAGTTTTGGGTGGTAAAAGAGGCTTGTGTCCACCTTTGATTGTGGATACTGGTTCAATCAGAACAAGCGCTCCTGTGCTTGAACAGCGAGCACATGCAAGATATCCTGACAGCAAAAGTACAATACATGTGTCAACTTTCTTGCAGTTAGCATGGACAGATAGATTAATAAAATCTCCAGTTGGCTGACAAATGAAACTCACACCATGCAAGCTGAGTGATAAGCAATAAATAATTCCAGACCTCTGTGCACTTTGTTTCACAAGGGTGTAAGATATGAACTCAATGCCACAGTTTTGTGCAATTATGTTATTATTCAGGCATCTTCAATGCAGGGATCATAATCAGGGTTTTAAGCTTTAAACTTAGTTCATACAAGAAACCATTATTGGAGCATGCTGAAGTGGCATGGGAGGGTCTTAAATTTAAGACCCTGCATCATAAGAATAAAAGATTTTTTTATCTTGCAAAGTTGTACCTACATTATAAATAAAAAAATATATATAAAAGTGTGGGTCTTATAAAACCCTTGTGTTGGAGCAAAAACTTATACGGTCTAAAAAAGATGTGGCATGCTGAGATTCACAAATAAAATAAGACTCCATGACATATAACCCTTACATTGAAGATAGCCTTACAATAAGTAAAGATGTTATTTTTTTACACTGACATTGTGGACAATGGATCAGAGTACGACAATATCAGGGGAATTCTCTAAACTGAGAATAAAGAGGATTATTGTGAATACAGCTTGGAATCATATAAATAGGAAATGCCCCAAGCTTCATTTGTTTCATCATTTATATGTTCCTTCTTAATTGCAATAGTTAAAGACTTTGCTTCACCACCTCTTCCTTTGAAACTAGAAACTAGAAACCATATTGCAGTAAGAAGATGAAAGGTTGCAAACGGAAGAAGAATGACAGAATCCTTCAGTTCCATCATGAAGACATTTGACCCTAAAATGCAGATATCAGAAGGGGTTTAGAAATCTTACCAGTACCAAGACAGTATTTGCATCTTTTCTGCTCCTGCAGTTTTACATTATTTATCTCAACAACCATTAATGCCGAGATTACTCCAACCGCTCCTCCAGAGAATGATGCCACTATGGGATCAACCTGACTAGAATATTCAACAGAATTTAGTTGTTAGGATATAATAAGGAGAATGCAATGGGAATCATTTTAGCAGCAATGAACTAGCACTGATCATATATCCGTATACAGACAAATAACATGCAGCTTTATTTATAAAACTTCAATATTATCCGGTTCTGGGAATATAACACTAATTTCCATGGCTGCTCCTGAAAGAAAGTATACAAGACAACAGCAGATTAGAAAAAGGGTACTACCTCAGCTGCATAGGCAGATGTACACTTTCAATGAAATCTGCATAAGATGTGCCCCCTAGTCCAAGCTTAAGCTCCAGCTGAGAAAAAAAAAAGGAGTTGCAATGACTGAATGTTGCTAAACTAATGGATTCATGTTTACTAAAAGCACCATGAAATATAGATAAAAAAATGAAATGTATAAATCAAATCTCAGTTCTTTCTATTATTAAGTTTAGCCTTCATCCGCGTATGTTAGTGTGCCTTGCAGTCTCTCATTATTTGTTACTATAGCTATATAATAACTTTCCTATAATTTGTTATCAGTTATCACAGCCTATTACCACTATACAGACTTACAAATTCAGTTTGGTGCTTCAGATGCTCTATATAAAGTTCAGTCTCTTCAATGCAAAGAATACGTTTGTAATCTTCTAATTTTCAGAATAAGTTGTATTGTATTTCACTCAGATTAGTGATCTATTCTCTTCTGTTTTCTTTGTTATCTAAGCTCGTCATTTTCTAATAGCTCGTATGGTAATAAACATGAATAGACAAATAAACAAATAAAGCAGTAACTAACAATCAATTTGCAGTACCTCCTAGGCATAGTATCATAACAGCAAAAACATAATTAAGGACAGCGCTATGCAGAAGTAATTAGTTAGTTACTCCTAACCTAATGCATTGATAGAGCTTAGATTAAGCACTTCCAATATTAGCTTAAAAAGAGGTAGAGGGACAGCTAATTTATTGAAATATTCTGAATAATTGATGAAATATAGCAATTTTTTGCTCAGGTCTTCCCCTTCTCAACAGTGATTGACATTCATGTTTTTTTCTTATCAATGAGAAGCAAAAAAGTGAAGTAGAATATGTACTTTTCTTGCACCAGTACAAAGAGTTGGGTTCACATTGATGATAATGTTTTATAAAAATAAAATTAATAATACTAAATCCCTTCAAAGTTATTTAATCCAAAGAAAAATTCAAAGGGAGCAACCCAAAAAAGAAATATCCTCCCTAATTTCATATTTGATAGCATATTCAATATTGTAAACACATAACTAGATGCAGGAAAATCTTACACTGGGTGCAAGGAGACCACCAAAAAGAATTATCCCAGCAATAAGAGAAAAACAGGTTGCATAATATTGCTTCAGGTTTGTTGAGGTCTGCAAATAATATATGTATAAAGTAAATTCTCCATGGTCATCACAAAAATGACAAACTCAACGTGACTTGTTATTAAATGAAAAAATTGAGAGGATTCAGAGCAAAGTCTAACTCAAAGAAACTCACCAAAGGAGGCAAGAATGGAATGAATGATGGGAAGTTAGGAAGTTCATTCTCTTGTTCTTCTTTTATAATTCCAAGCTCAGCATTTTTAATTCTTTGTTGTATCCTAAGCCTCCGAACCTACAAAATAAGAGGATGTTGTTTGAGAAAAGGGCTTGCCAGCGAGTATAATGTATGTATGACAATTTGATTTTTCAACAGGTTATTTGTATTAAATTTGGAAACGATGAAGGAAAATATTAGATCAATATAATTTTTATACAGAAGACTAGAGCCATAGCCAACAAGATCACCTCAATATCTGTAATACAGAAAGCACGGAAATTATAGGTAATGAAATATCCAACTATTTTACAGAAGTACAGCGAAACTACAAGTAATAAAATATCCAAATGAAGAATCTTTTTCTCTGTGTGGCCTTCAATTTGAAATGAAATGTTCTCACAAAAACCAGTATCATACAACATCTCGCTCTATTATTTAAATATAAGCTACATCCATGAAATCACCAAACATGAGATGTCAAGATTCAGAAATGTTACATAAAATTAAAGGAAAGACATCTTATACTTCCATGTTCAAAATTCCAACAATCTTTCATTCAATATTAAATATGTTATCGAAGGATTTCTATCTGATCTTCATCTTCTACTAAATAGTTACAGCAATTTAATAAATCAAACCTCATACAGAGCACCATCATCCACTCGTCAAGTCACTTAAAACAGGGTCAACGATGCAAATGCCTCAGTAAGACAGTAATCAAGACTAAAGGCCAGTTATCTGGGAAACTATGTAACAGAACAACCTGAAGTTGAGCTTGAATAGTTTCTCAGGTGAACCTAATATAAGTTTATATGCTTACTTAAATCATCAGTGCTTTGACTTCTCCGTCAACACTATCTACTAGTTAGTGCCAAAAGTTACATCAAGAAAACAAGACGTGCAAGAAATATTTAGTATTAGCATAGCAACATGTGGTATGAGACCTCTTCCATTTGCAAAAAAATCTTGTTCCTCCGACTTCGAATGTTGTCCTGAATCTCTTGGAGCTCCATCTTGACGAAATCCTGCACCGTTTCGGGGCCTTCTATGATGCAGAATCTGTAGAAAGAGAAAAAAAAACGTAAATCAGTAAAACAGAAGGAACAACTTCGGATTTTCCAAATTAAACATAAGAGGCTTAGAAAAAACAAAAAATGAACCCTGCAGCAGCGGTTTTATCTGAAGCATCAGCGTCAAGAGAAGGGGCAAAAGAAGAGTCGGATTCTTGAGCCATGAAGCGCCATCTGAGCCTGCTTGCATTCAGAGGCAGAAACCTGTTGTTGGCGTTGTCCCTCCAAGAGGAAGAGTAGAATTTGTTTGGGTAAGAGACCCCGGCGAATCGACCCAGACACAGCATGTTCCCAATTCACGCAAACATGAAGAACATGGATTGAAAGATTGAAAATTGAGGAGAATTTAGGGTTTGGGTGTGGAGTTGGTGAGAGCTACCACCGGAATTTGTAGGAGTGGTGGGTGAGTGGAGTCGGCAAATAGCTTCCACTTTGGTATTTACTATATATATTTATTTAATCAGATATCTCTATAAAAAATAAAACACAGTTTTTTTTTTATTAGTGGAGGGACTTCATCATTTCCCATTCATCATGATTTATTCTAATTATTTTTATCCTATAATTTTTTAATGATCTAAAATTTGAACTGAAAAAAAAATTGTTTTCATAATATAGAAAAAAATATATATTTAATTTTATTTTTAATTATGATTCATAAATATACTTTAAAGTGGTGTTAATTAGTTTTAAAATAATAATGTACGTAATAATGTAATTAATTATTATTTCATTTTCATTAAATAAAGACCTGTAAAATATAAATGATATTAATATAAGTATGTTACTTAATTAAATATAATCAAAATTATGCATAATTGCGTCTGCGTGTCAGATGCAAAAAAAAACATGTGTTTGCATTAAAATTGTTATTAATTGTGTAGATAATAATAATTATTACATTAAAATAAAATAAATGTTAATTAATATCTTAAATACTTCTTTTAAAAAGTAAAAAATAACTTATTGTGCTTCTCAATTATTGAATTACCATCTTAAAACTTTAAACATATAAAGCTAATATTTCTATACTTGTAATCAATTCTTTTGCATAAACAATTTAGATTACTCCTAAGTTTTGCATATGTAACAACTTTATTCCTTTAAAATTAAGGATCTCACACAAAAATGTCTTTTATCTTCTTCCACTAAAGGTTTATTTGGATAAACTTTTGTAAATATATTTCTGGAGAAAAAAATGAAAAATATTTAAAGTATTTTATAAACTGTTTTTTTTTTATCTTTTACAATCATATTAATAGCATTAAAGACCATACTGATATTATTTTTCGGAGTATAATTTAATTATATATTAATTTGTTTAACTCTAAAGTTATATATAGTGTTGTACAAGGATGACATACAGTAGAACATTCAAGATACTAAGGTTAAAAAATACTAAATAAAGCACACATAAACCAAAAGATAATTATATTAGAGAGATCATGTATAAACTATCAATATTTTAAAAATAATATATATATTTCACAAAATAAGGTTTAAAATGTTTTTTTAGCTAAGTTTCTTTTCGATGTTACTTATGTAAATACTAATATGTTTATTAATATTTTTGTGTACGTAGTTATATTATTATTATACAAATAACAGATGCAAAAATAATATATTGGAAAAAAAATGATATAAGTGTATATAAAAGAAGCATTTTAATTAACAAATTTATAAATCAATTCCTATTCATTTCATTTCATCAAATATAAGCATACATAACCATATAAACTAAACATAAATTTATATGTCTAAAGATATTCACTAAAAAATATTTACAAACACCTTATGAAATACTCATATTAAGCATTTTCTGTTAGATATTAACACCTTACTCATTTGACGTGTCGCACATACAAATCTCAACTGTCTAAATTATGACAAATTTAAAGTATATTCACTCATAACTCGAAGTATATATTCTTGTGAAACATTAAATTTTGTTCGACTTCTCAACACTTAAAATATTAGTATATGTGATTTAAATCATGAGTAAAATTATGAGTCTCTATTACAACATAATATTTTTACTCAATGTAATAAAGATACAACAATTCACAAATCATCCCAATTTTATCATCCAAAATTCATAATTTGCATGCTCAAAACTTAGTTCAGACTCATCTGAGCTAGAAATGGGAGGAATGGGAAAATAGATAAATGGAAAAAAGGACAAAATATTTTGATAGTGATTCAATTTTAAATGAGTTATTGAAAAAAATTGTAAAGTATTTTTATCAGAGTTATTTTTTTCTACCTACATTTAAAAACTAATATATTTAGTTTTTTTATTTGTTTACACTTGAAATTACTTTTAAAATTTATTAGTCAACAATTTTTTAAAAGTTATTATTTTTATTAACACAATACATTTAACCAAACCACACTCTCGTGTTAAAAATATATTTTCAACCAAATCATGTATCTTAAATACAAAATACTTGTATTAACAATATTAAGGCCTAATTATTTGTTTATACTATAAATTCATATATTTTCGATTATTTTTTTATTTAATTAAGTATTTGTTGTTAGTTGAGTGACGTGACCATCCTTCACTATTTGTTTATTCTAAAAAATTAAAATTAGTTTAGTTAAGTTATAAGTTTATGGTAAATTTAAGTATTTTCAATATTATTGTTTTATAAATAATGAACTTCAAACACTCATCTTAAATAACGTATCTGTATCGGATACACGTATCAATTACCGACACTCGTCTGACACTTGTAGGATACGTATAAGGTGAAATGTCAAATTCAAAAAATATTTGTTGAATTTCTAATAATTCAAGCACGGATCTGACATAATTTTGACATAATTTTAAAGAAGAGAAATATATTAATTTTCTAAAAACTCAAATTTAATATATAAATTTTTATTATGATTATAAAAAGAAGGAACAAATCATTTTGAACAAACTAACAAAAAACTAAAACATACTTAGTGCACATAAAATTTTATTGTCAATTATATAATATATAGATGTGTGTCCTCATGTCATACATTTTTGAAATTATATGTATCTCCGTGTTTGTGTAGTATCACTGCTACATAGTTTATAAGTTCTTAGTATTATACACACAAACACAAAATTAAACTGTAGTTTAACCGTAAAATCAAACATCAAACCACTAAAATGATTTTTTTTTTTGTGAATATTCAATAAAACAAAAAATTTAATAAAAAATTGATTAAAAACACACAATTTTTAAAAAAAATAAAGACTCAATTAATTTTTGTATTTTTATATAAAAACACGTAAATAATGATAAAGTAACATAAAAAGGACGTTAACATAAAATAAACTAACAACGATTTAAGTGAAACATATAAATCTAATATTAAATATTTTATTAACAATACAAGCTTAATTTATGTATATATATTAACTTTTATATTATATCAATCATATACTTTGATAACATATATATAATTACATGAGTATATATATAAGTATTTTTTTATAAAAAAATTATTTATAAGATATATTTTACAAAGCTTGAATTAAATAGAAGAAATTCTGTGATACTGTATATAACAATATATTTATTTATATATTTCTGTAAAACAAAAAGATTATAGTATTAAATATTTTATATAATGTGTGTATATATATATTTGAGTTTTCTGTCCTAAAATATGTTTTATAAACTAAGTTTTACGAAATTTTAATTAAATAATAAAATTGTGCCATATAGTATAATAATTTTATTTATTTTGTATAAATATTCTATTGATAGTACTTAATTAATTTCATATTAATTTCTTGTTTAAATTGAATTTACTTTTTTATATTGAATTTATATATACCCAATAACATGGATAGAAACATGTTTGGGAGTGGCCTTGGGTTATCTAAATTTTGGATATAATGTTGACCCAAACCAAACCCCCCTTAAAACCCTAACATTTTCAAATTTCTTCACATTACTGCAGCTCTTTCTCTTCACTCATCTTCGTCTCAGGTTCATCTCATTCTCACATTGAAGATTTTCTCATTCCTTTTATTTACTGTTTTCGTATGATTTTCTCACTCTAGTTTTCTAGCTTGTGTTCAAAGAATTTTTAATGTTTTTGCCTCTGCAATTACCGCTTCTATTTGTTAGTTTTTTCGGTCAAGTTTATTTTCCATCATATCAACACGAACCTTGCTGTGGTGCTTGAATTTTATTTTACTAACTGGTCTTGTTCTATTGTCTCGCCACTACTAAAATCATGTTCATAATATGTTTGAAGGAAAGTCTGAGTACGTGATCCCGTTTCAAATTTCAATTAGTGTTGGTAATATTGGTCTGTGACTTGTGCTTCTCACTTATTTTTGTTGCTTCTAATCTGAGAAACGAGGCTTAATATTGTATCAGTGGCTGAGACTCCCTACATCATGTTGAATGGTAGTTGATTCCTTGTACTGGGTTGAGGATTTTGGGATTTAAGTATGTAACATAATTGATAAATATTGTATAATTTAACTGTTACGTGGCTTCCAATGTTTGCCCACAATGTTATCTGCTATATGACATTGGATTACTGGATTTTCTTGGACCATACAGAATCCGTAACACTTTTTATTTATACACTGTACCGTGCAATTGTTTGTCTTGTCAGTTGTTATTTCACTGTAAATACACATCCCCATAAAATACAAAAATTGGTCTCTGACTGAATTATTTTTGAGCAAGCTCTTAGTTATATGGATTCCATTCTTTAAATAATGGTGTAAATTAGTGATGAATGCCCTTCTTAGATATGCTATAGGTAAATACTCAACATCTTACCAATAGTTGGAGGTAGTTATATCGGTAAACATACTGTCATAGGGGCAGAACTATAGCTTAACTCAAGTGTAAGCAGTCAAAACATGATATATGTAAATATCAATATATTGTCTTCATTATAATTGAAATATTGATGGTTTTAGATTTCTACATTCTTTGTTATCAAGCAGATCATGTCTAATATATGTGACTCTTCACTTTTCCCTTGTCTCTAGTTTCCAACCCAACAAATAGTTAATTTTTGCTGAAATTTTTGGGCTAACAGCATGTTTCTTAACCAATCAAAGTTCATATACTATTTGCATTTTCGTATATGATTGTTTTCATATGTATAAAATAGACGGAGTAGTTGTGGTGTGAGTGATTAGAACTTTCTCATTTTACACTGAGATGTAGTTATGTTGTAGCCTTTAACTATAGTGAAACTGGTGCTTCCCACGAGTCCTTGAATTTATATTTTAACATTTCCACGCTTTTTAAATTCTTTACAAAGTTTTAAATTTCTCTATCCAAATGCATCCTGGAGTGTGACTGGAGTTGGTTTTGACCAGATATTTAGAAGCAGAACAGAGAAAAGAAATGGTGTTAGGAGTGAGAGAGATACATTGTAGTGGAGAGCCTGTCCTTGACAATGAGAATGGGGAGGAGCTGATGCGGGTACAACCTGGCACGGACATAGTCCTTGGCAACCTTCCTCGAGAATCCCCTGGCACGCTCTACATCACTACTAAGTATTCTCTCCTCTCCTCTCTCATTCATAAACTCTCTTGTATTTTTGTGTGCTCTATCCAGTATTCTTCATAATTTGTTTTACATACAGGCAAGTAATATGGGTGAGTGATGTAGACAAGACTAAAGGGTATGCTGTTGATTTTTTATCAATATCTCTCCATGCTGTCTCTACAGACCCTGAAGCCTACCCTCTTCCTTGTTTATATACCCAGGTACAAGTTGTAATTCTATTATTTTTCACACGTCTCCCCTTTCATCTTTCTCATTCTTCCTCCTATTCCTCTAGATTGACATTGAAGAAGCTGATGACGACCACTCTGATTCGGAATCCAATCATATCCAACAAGATTTGTCCAATGTTACAGAAATGAGGCTCATTCCCTCTGATCCTACTCAATGTATCTTTTTTTCTTGTCTTCACCACTCTTCACATTTGCTTGTTTTTTTGTAGTTGTTTATGTGTGTCTTTGTTTTCCAGTGGACACTCTCTTTTCTATATTCTGCCAGTGTGCAGAGCTTAATCCAGAACCAAATGATGGTAAGTATTATTTTGTACGTACATATACCATTTCTTCACTCTTGCATTTTTTTCTATCTGAGTTGTTCTGTTCTTTCAGAGGAAGTAGAAGAACATGACTGGATTTTCAGTGCTGATCAGATGGTAGATGAAGAAGCAGGTATGTGTGCATGTCTTAATCTTTGTTTAGGCTTACTATATTATTCTTAAACATATTCTTGTTTTTTTTTTTTCTTTCAGAGGACGAATGTTATATCGCTCACAATCCAGCCAACTCTATTGGTCAGTCAAATGGAAATCATGACCTAGCTCGTACAATACTTGAGGTTGGGTGTTATTCTCTATCTACTTCTGTTTGTGCAGTCTGATTCTGACACATGGATATAGCCCTTCTAACGTTACACGTTTAAAATGAGAATAAGGAACTTGGATTATGCATCTGAATTACAGCATATTGTAAGTTGTAAGTATAATCTAACGGACCAGATTTAATTGCCATTGTGTGTCAAACTTCTGTACTTATACCACTTAGTAACATTCAATACAATACCAATATAAATATTTGTTGGAATGTTATATAATAATTAACATTTACTTATAATTTAAATGACTTATTAGTTCTTAAAATGAAAGAGTGCAATGAAATATCAATTACTCTTTTATTTGCTTGAAAATTATGAAGTTTTTTTGGTGAATGAAAAATTATGTACTTGATATATTTTATATGATTTTTTTATCCAATGGTCACATTATTTTCAATTCAAAATGTTATAACAGAACATGTTCATATTTCTACTTATCGCATCTGTTTGTTACAGTTTGAATTTCAAGTTCCATGGCAACAAGAGAAACAAACTGGCTGGAATATTATTTTCTGCAAGTTGAGATGTTTAAAAAAATATATATTATCTTTGAACAATATTATATTTGTTTGTCTACGTTAATATTTGCAATGCTTGTAGAACCCATGTAAATGATCTGTGAAACGGGGAAGTCACGTTCTTTAAATTTTGTTTTTTCTGTGTTCATCTACCTATTATCCTGTTTAATTTATTACAGCTTCAAATCAATGATCGAAGATTTGAGGATGCAGAAGAGATGGAGGATAATGGAGATGGCACCCATCATTGAGTCTCTGTCACTGTCTGTTGTGTAGTTTGGTTTTCTATATGTAAACCTGTTATGAAAATCTGACCTTGTTTAGAGTGCTTATTCCAGACTTTTTTTAGAAAGCAGCTGAATACTGAGTTTAAAGCTGCATCATGTAGAAGAAATTTGAGTATTGTATGGACAATTTATTGATAATGTATTTGCAAATAATTAATGTTTGGTCTTCATCATTGCACATCCCAAATGCAGGCAATTATTTTAGTGAAAGGTGAGAATTTCTCTGAAAGAATTTTCTTGTCATTTTATTTTATTATTTGAAACAATTGTAGTAGTGACCAACAATTGAGCAATTGAACTATGACGATGTGTCACTGCTATTGGGTTGGTATATTAAAGGTGTAACTTGAGCATGTGCTGACATATTTGGGTAGAATCAGCTTTTTCTTTTACTGTGTCAAATTTCTAATTTCCTTTTCTTCAGCAACTCATATTTATTATTTGTTCATATAAGAAAATGAGAAGAGATATTTGTTTATTTTAATCAGAAAATGTAGAGTTTTAAAAAAAAAGGGAAAGATTCTTTCGCGAGAACATGTAATTTTATTTTCGATTTGAGAAATTGAAACTTGAAAATCACACTTGCAACCAATATTCAAATGAAAAAAGTATACAGTATGCGTCAAAATAATGGCTCCATACTATACGCTTAAGAAATTATATATTATTAATATACAGAGGAAATATTAATGGTTTCATGTAATTAAATCAATTTCACAAGTAACTATTTTAATTCATTTGGTAAAAATTCATTAAAAAAATATTACATTATATTCTATAAATATGAAACAAATATATATTAATTATGAAGAAACTAAAAAAATAGTTTTAATTAATATATCCATCCATCAATTTAAATTTTATTTTAAAAAATACTCATAAAATAAGGATGACAAATGAATCCCATTTGTAATGTGAGAATTTTGAATTACTTTTGTTTTGATGAATCTGTATAATTGTATTAAATTTTAAACTAACGTAATTTAATTTTTACCACATTTTACTATAACATTTTAAATTCTTTTTTAAAAAAATTATAGTTTTCTTAAAAATCTTTATTCAATCACAATTTAGTTTTTTTTTTCTCAATGCCTTCTTATTCTTTTGGAGTAATTTATTTTGTTTCATACTTATAAGTCATTGGATTTTTAATTTACATATATATTAACCTTGATTAAATATGTAGAAAGTTGAGAATCTCACGTTAAAAGTGTCATAACAATGAATAAGATTTTGCACGAGAGGAAGAACCATGCACAACCCGATCCTGAGATTCGTTTTGGGCCAGGCTGATAAGAGAAAGCCCATTAAAGAAACATATTGGGCTGATATTTTATAAAAACCCATTAAAGGAAAAAGTTAAACCAACTAATCTAATACTAATCTCATTACTTAATTTATTAAATCTAACACTTGTTTAATTATTTTATTTATATACTCTTCTACTTAATTAACTAACACATCCTTTATTCAATCTTGCTTATATGTTTTCATCCTACGATAATTCCCAAGTTTTCTTTGCAATTTTTTAATGTTCAACACTTTCAAATTGTATTCAACACAACCACACATACTTTATTTAATTTCATAATACTTTTATAAACTAATTACATGGCTTATTTTAGCTTAATGTAATTGTTACTAAACTATTTAACCAACATTGAATAATGATAGTTAGCTCTTCTTACCGACCTTAAAAACAATTAATTTCTTCTTCTTCTCCTCCTCTCGATTTCTTGGCTTAGGCTTTCGGTTATTGGATTAGTAGCTAGCTTGGACTCTTTATTATGTGGATTTGGGCATGCTTTCAGTGTTTGGATCGATTTAGATCAACTTTTGGTTTTTAGGTCTAATATTACTCTCAGGTGGGTGGGTGAGTGTATCTGAAAGGTGCTATGATAATGAAGTCATAATCAGTTTGTTTAATTATTAGATAAAAGACACTTTACACTTTACTTACCTGTTAAATAAATCACTTGTATTGGTTGTTGTTGAACTTTAACTTTTCACATATTACCGTTACTAAATATGTGTTTAGTGTTTTAAGACTATTTATTAAACTTTTGACACAATACTATTTTATTTTATTTTATTATTTATTTATATTATTTTATCTTTTAACCATTAAACCACTCGACATAATCAATACATTAACTAAATTAAAACAACATACCAATTTCTTGAATAATTATAAGTAAAGAAAACCAGAGAAAAATAAGATGCTACACGATACATGTCAGAAAAAAAACCATTACAAAATAGTATAAAACTACTTTTATCCAAAAATGAGTAGTTAGAGTTTGTAGTTTTTTTTTTTTTTAATAAAATGGTAAATAGTTGGGAAGTTGTAGATGAAGTGGGAGAGATATGAGACAATAAGTGTAGAGTTGAATGGAAATCCATAATGTTAGGTGGGAACAGCCTATGGAAACTGTTTGAAACTTGCCTGGAACATGATTTGTGGTTGAGTTTGGTGGTGTTATTGGTCCAAGACAAAACATATCTGCTAAAAGCTGCTCCTTCACTTCTTCTGCCCAACTCATGCTCTTTTCCATTAAGCTCTTTCACTTCCCTCCCTTTCTTCAAAATCTTAAAACCATGCTTATTTTAAACTTAGTCAATTATATGTGTACCAGGTGCAGAAACAAAATTGAAAATGCAGAATAATGAAGTGTAAGAGAAAACAGAGGAAGAGACAAAGTAGCACTATAAGGTGTGTTTAAAGACTGGTGATATTCAGTGAATGTTGGAAGCAATACAGTTTTTGTAACACATAATGAAAACAAAGTAGCAGGAAGTGATGTGAAGGGTGCTACTCACATTCCCCTCCAATTACAACTATCTCAAGCTTGTTCACCAAACCAAAATCTCATCTTCACTTTAATCATCCCCAATCTCTTTTCTTTTCCAGTAATATAAATTCATGTCCCAAATAGGAAATGAAAAGAAAACCATACTTCATAGTGGTCCCCTTTCTCAATTTTCAATTTTTTGAAACTTGTTTTCAATTGGGTAATGAGAACGATTGTCTTCCTTCTTGGTAAGTCGGCCTATCTATTCTCTTTCTAAAAATGATTTCGGTGTTCTCCTTTTACTTCACTACTCCAAATTTAGAGAGTACCTGCAAAAGACAATTCGATGTTTAAGTATTGGATGATGACGTACTTCATTTTTAAAATCTGTACCTATTTATATGGTTATTATGAACTTTTCATTATTAGACCGAATTAAGATTTTGAATCATGATTAAAAGTCTATTACATAATGTTTAACCACTTATTAATTTTATTAATCTTCTATTTAAACATCGTCAATCTCCTTTCTCTTCCAGTAATATAAATTTAATGTTCCAAATTGGAAAAGAAAAGAAAACCATACTTTCATGGCGATCCCCCTTCTCAATTTTCAATTTTTTAAAACTTATTTTTAAACGGTATTAAAACCAATAGAACTATTGTCCTTTTTTTGTCACTCGGCCTATTTCTCTTTCTTTTATAAATGATCTTCGTTCTCTCCTTTTACTTCATTATTCCTCGTCTGTGAACTCTAAGCTTAGAAGTACCTACAAAAGACACTCCAACATTTAAGTATTGGATGATGTCATACTTAATTTTTGAAATTTGAATTTATTTATATGATTATTATGAACTTTTAATTATTAGATCGGATTAAGATTTTGAATCATGACTAAAAATTTATTACAAAATGTTTATCACTTATTGATCTTCTATTTAAACATAATAATTTTAGTTATCTCAATTGATGAAATGTTAAACCTTCCAATATCATAGGAACCTATCAATTACAAAACTCAACTAAACAAACAAAGAAAAGGAGCACCCATATCTCTACTCTAGGTATCTAGTATTGCACTTGTATTTGGTATGTATAAATAAGTGTAATGATAATATAGGGAAGGACCATATAATATTCCCTAAAAAATCCCGAAACTACCCCTAGGGTTGGTTTTCCCGCGCAAAGGATGAGGAAATCCGAATTCAGATGACGACAACCACCACCATCATCATCATCAATGTAAATGATGCCTCTCTCCCTCTCACTCCCTTGGGCCCCACACCCTTCTTCACTTTAAGAATCTAACTGTCCTCCATTACCCGCAAATCAATGTCACCAAAATTACCAACAATTTTCTTCTTTTTTCTTTTCCATTTTCCAAATCACAACCTTCTAATTTCCCTAATAAAAATTATTTTAAATTAAATACGCCGTTCAGTTAATCACTTTCACACTGTTCTTTTCCTTTCACAGAGTTCAATATGTTAAAAAAAAAAAAAAAAAACCTTTTTTGAATGTATAATATAAAGAACCTTCACCCACTCAAAAAACCACCACGTTTCGTACTTCGGAGCTCTCTCCTCACACACTACTTCCAAAATGTGCCTGGGCCTCTCCGCCCCAGCGCCGCCGTCCACGGTGGTTTTGTTTTTCTCCCTCTTCCTTTTCGCCCTCCTCGCCGGGGGGCCCGTCGCGGCATGGCGGCCCTGGCCGCAGACCGCCCAAATGAACGTCACGGACTACGCCTTTGGGGACTCCAAGAAATACGAGGGGTCCTCGGAGTTCGTGAAGCTCCGGTACCACATGGGGCCGGTTCTCACCACCAAAATCACCGTCCACACAATCTGGTACGGCAAGTGGGAGCGGTCCCAGAAGAAGATAATCCGCGAGTTCATAAACTCAATCTCCGCCGCGAACTCGCCGCACCCCTCCGTGGCGGGGTGGTGGAGGACCGTGCAGCTCTACACGGACCAGACCGGCGCCAACATTTCGAAAACGGTTCGGCTCGGGGAGGAGAAAAACGACCGTTTGTATTCTCACGGGAAGTCGCTGACCCGGTTATCCATTCAGTCCGTGATAAAAAGCGCCATCACGGCGAGGACTCGGCCGTTACCGATCAACCCCAGAAGCGGGTTGTATCTGCTGCTGACCGCCGATGACGTGTACGTTCAGGATTTCTGCACTTCGGTGTGTGGGTTCCACTACTTCACGTTTCCCTCGTTGGTTGGGTACACTCTTCCGTACGCTTGGGTGGGTAACTCCGCCAAGCTCTGCCCCGGGCAGTGTGCTTATCCCTTCGCCGTGCCCGCGTACATCCCTAACCTGAAACCGTTCAAGTCCCCAAACGGCGACGTTGGGGTGGACGGCATGATAAGCGTGATTGGCCACGAGATGGCGGAGCTGACCACCAACCCCTTGGCCAATGCCTGGTACGCCGGTCAGGACCCCTCTTTCCCGGTGGAGATCGCCGATCTCTGCGAGGGCATTTACGGCACCGGCGGCGGCGGGTCCTACACCGGTCAGGTTCTGGACGCTCGTGATGGTGCCACGTATAACATGAACGGGATCAGACGGCGGTTCCTTGTTCAGTGGCTCTGGAGCCACGTTCTGAATTACTGCACTGGACCCAATGCGCTTGATCACTGATCAACTTGTCTTCTACGATCACCACCGTTTTTTTTTTTTTTCCTTTCTGTTTTTCTTTGCTCCGTTCGTTCTGGGGTTTGTGGGAATCTGCTAATTTTGTTAAGGTAGTTAAGTTTGTTGATTAATGCAAATAATGTAATTTTATTATTGTTATATGATAGTATATGGATTATGAAAGTGTTTTTTTGGGTAAATTGAAGAGAGTAGGAGTAGTCGCTAAGAATATTAATGGAATTAAATAGAATTAGGTGAATATTTGATTGATGAATGAAGATTTAATTTGGTAGATCCTATGATTGAATGCGATGGAAACTAGGATGTTTAGCTGCTGATGTTTGTGTAGCACCCCACTTTTGCCCATTCTCATGTCCTTCGAAACCTACCATGGACCCTTGTTACACACAAGAACAAAATAACTGAAATACGAATATTGCAATTATTACACCTTATCAGGGTAGGGTCCCATGCTATATATATATAAGATAAACTCAAATTGGTTTGTAGTTCATCTTTTTACAGAGTTATGAGTGGTTTGATTGAGTGGAGTGAAGAGGAAGAGATGAGAAAGAGTTGATCTTGGTGGGAAGAGGATAACGAATAAATCATGTTAAGGATATCTTATTTCAAGTTTAGAATGTTATTAGTAGAAGCACTTCTGAGGCCCCTTTTCATACTTTAATTTGAAGTTCGGAGCTTTTCATACTTTAATTTGAAGTTCAGAGAAGAGTAAAAACTTTCTCTTTTGCATTCTGGTCTCGTAGAGGAAGCACTCCACTTTCTTTCTTCTTTTTTCACCTCTTTCACTCGTCTCTATTTTTGTTCACTCTTGGTTTCAACTTTCAACTTTCGAATAAGTTTAGGGCTTTCGAATAAGTTTAGGGTTTAGGGTTTAAGATTCTTGCTTTCGAATAAGTTTAGGGTTTATTGGTTTCAACTTTCGAATTTCGAATAAGTTTAGGGTTTAGGATTCGAGAATGATTAATGTGCGATAATGATAATGATAATATTTTTTTAAAATTATAACTATTTATATGATTATTATTTACTTAAATCGAATTAACATCTAATACTTATTTATTGTTTACATTTTATTCTTTTACTCAGCTTAGTAGAACAAACTGACTATTGAATCTCTTCCAATCAATACATATTCGGTTTGTATAATGTTAATCCAAATGAAAAAAAAAATAAAATATTATTGACATTATTAAAAGTGAGAAAATTAACACAACCTTCAAAAAAAATAACACTATAAAAAAATTAGTAAAAAAACAACTAATAAAGAAAAAAAACACAAAATAACCACATGATCTGCATGGATAAAAGATAGAGTAACTAATCGATTATGTGATTCACTATAATCAATTATTTTAGAATCGTATGTGATTCTTCTGCTATCAATTCCACTTGGTGCATCTTTAAAAATAAAAATAAAAAACATCAAACATCATCGATAAATGATTATTTATTGTACATTATATATTTAGGTTAACTAATCAATTATATATATATATATATATATAACATAATCGATAATAGATTATGATCATGATCGTATGTATAATATAACATAATATTAATAAAATAAAATTACAAATAATAATTAAATAGTACGGGTACTAAGTTTCTAGGGTTTCTTCCATTTATCACAATATTCAAATATATTTTCATAATGTAGAACAAGAAATCTCAATTAAATGAGTCACATGTTTTTTTTTCATATTTCACTTAAAATATCATACACTTATTTTTTTTTCCCTTTCGTACGTCTCGTCTAATTTTTCTCCTCAAGAAAATAGAATTATCTCATAACTTTCTTCATCTTCAGTATGTCTTCAATAAATCATATATTTGTATAGTTTATTATAAATTTTGAAAAGAATATAGTGCTCACTTCTTCTCCATTCTCTTCTCTTTACATTAGAACAAAATGATTATCAATTCTTCATTCATTCAATTATCCTATTTATGTTTCTCTCTTTACCTTTTAATTATTTTAAGCCAATTCTTAAATTTTTTCCAAATTCACTACATAAAGGACTGGTATAAAATCTTCAAAAGTTATTTCAATTTTTTTTATATTAATCCTATATTTCAAACATCTTACGTTTTTAAGAGATGTATCTATTAAAAAAGTGAATTACAGAATATTAATAAGTATTATAAAAAAATCATTATTTCTTGTGTTTGTTATTAGATAGTACTAAAACAACTGTTAATCTTGTTAAGAAATTTTGCGATTACAATACTGATTTAGATTTATTTTATTATTTGCCTCTGTAAATATTATGAATATCTATATTTTATATTAATAAATAATGGGAAGAGAATTTTAGAACCATTAGCAATAAAAGTTAAGGTGATGCTTAGTAATAAATTTATTTAAAGGTAAAGATATGCTAATATATTAAAATATTCTCATTCGCTCTTTTAAAATTTATAAACTTTTACATGAATAATATTTTAAAACCCTATCTTTTACACTGAATATTACTTTTTAAGAAATTAGGTAAAAAATAATTAAGTAACTCATCATATAAGCTCTTAAATGTGACAACGATGGTGTTTTGTCTTGAGGAAATTATCATTAAAATCACTTTTGGAATCTTTAAAACTAAAACGAGTGTGGTGGAGGACTTACATTGGAATCATCAATAATGCTTTACTACTTTACTTTAATTAAACATCACTGCTTAATCGTTTTGGAAAAGAAGGCATCAATTATTGACATCGATGCATTACTATTTCACTGTTTGCTAATTCATTTGCATCCAATACTTGTTCCATTATTTCACTTTCACTCACATAATTCAATTTCTCATATTAATTATTAAAATAGATAATGTACCAGTCGGACCTGAACAATAGAACGACACCATCGAACCTAAAGATGATTAACAAAACTAATCAATGATCAGACACTGGGTAATATATTATTCATTACGGATCACATCTTTAATCCGGTCCAATAACAAATGACACATTGTAATAATATAAATAGACACAAATTTCAATAATAAGGTAAGTCCTCATTCAATACTAAGTACACTGAATGTCAAATACCAAAATCTCACTTAAACTTGAGCGTCAAAGTACTTTTTGCTATACTTTCTGAGTCCGGAATTTACGGAAACATGAAATAGAGAGATGGAAGAAGTGCAAGAGGTTTATTCGAAGGAAGGAAGAGCAGACCGACCAATCGAGAAAAAAGATAATCATTCTTTTAATTCTAACCCGAGAAGAGATAATTTTAAAAAATTATCGAAATCGGTAAAATGTATCAACATGACACATTTTTATTAAACAAAAATCATGTTAAAATGATTCGATTTCAATAAAGATAATACAATTTTAATGTAATTAGATTTCAATAAAAGTCTTGTTATCTTCACATTATTTTTCAATTTTAATAAAATTTTAAAATTTTACATCTTTCAATAATTATTGTGTGAAATTGAAGTTAATTGATAAAAAAAATCATAAATATAAGATCATAACATTAGTATTAGAACTTATGTTAACAACTATTCCTTCATGTGTGTTATAATTTCATAAAAGATTCCCCACGTATAAAAGTTATGTGGAAAGGTAAGAATTAAAATGTATTTGAACCTAAAAAATAAATTATTCCCAACACTGTTGAATGTGATATGTTAGTTAAACATGTTATCAAAGCTATTGTCTCCCATATTTATCATCTTCATAAACTTCGATTGAATAAATGTAAATTCTAAATAATGAAACACCTAACTTTTGTCACGGAAAATTTGCAGTACAAACACTTGTATTTGTACTTAACGTATGTGTACATTTCTACTCTCCATTGCCTACACTTATACGCAACATCGCTCAAAATGTACTTTAAATATCTTAATAAAAAAAATCAAATATATTATAACTTTTATGAGTTATCAATATTTTACAATTATTAACTTGAATAAATATTTCTTTGTTGAGATTGTTTAGAATTAAAGGAATACAACCAAATTTAGTAATTAATTTATTATTATAAAAACTCCATCATTATGATAAAAAAAAATTAAGATTTAAAGAATAAAAAGTTTAAACTGAAAACTAGAGAAATCACAATAAATATTAGGGATTGATTAAAATAACTTGATTAAAAGAGTAATAACAGTAAATACCGTACAAATCCAAACCAACGGAAAAAACAATTTAAAAAATTTAAGAAATTAAAATTGCTCATTAAAGATTGAAAATGATAAATAATTTGGAAAAATAAATTAATAAAAGCTAAATGTAATTTAAATTCAATCGAAGAAAGAAAAATAAAGGTTGAGTTAAACAAAGAATTTAAAAGATCATACATATCAAATAAGGTAAAGATCGTAAAAAAGCATATAAAAGATAAAAATGGTGATAATATAAAAGGAGAAATTCATCTTTTTTAGTAACACAAGTGTATAGTATTTGTGTATTGCATTCTTTTACATCGAATGTAATTTTGTTTGCGTATTTGTAACAATGTATTATATATATATATATATATCAAAATTTGTATTCAATGTGTTTTATATATTATTTTATTTTTCTTAATAATTATTATATATTGGATAAGGATTAGATCATCTTTGAAGTGATTCATATTTATTTATTATTTTTTTGCTTACAGACAAGAATATTAACTATTTCAAATTTAAAACATTCAATGTAGCCAAGAGTAACTTTACATTTAGCTAGTGTGTATTTGTTTCTTCCTTGCACCTCTTGATACATATATACTAGTTCCTTTCGATCATGTATCTAGCTTATTATTGACATTCATTCATAATAAATACTATCATTTATTTACAAACTAGTAATCTGAGATTCCTCCAATTCGTGTTGGCATGAAATCTGTTATAGACAAATCGATAGACGACCTGAGATTTAGAACATTCAATGATAAAGAACAAGTGTGTTCTCGACCTAGTGTGTTATTTTTTTTTTTCATTGAATTTGACTTTATTTATTTCCGATCATGCTATGCTATAAATGTTTTTTACTATTATGTTGAGAATCTGAATTTTTCTAATTTGTCTCTAGTGAAATAAAACCTCTTAAATACCCAAATCAACGGACGATTATTCTACTTTATATTTTGATCAAGACCCAATACTCTATTAATCAAAACTTTAAATATTAGATGAAATGAAAACCTATTAACACACCATGAGACTCATTAGCCATGACACTAATGAAACAACTTTAAAATCTTTGACCTAAAATCTTTGACCTAATCTATGTTATGGATGATGTCTCCTTCATAAATTTTTATATGTAAAGTGAATAATTTTTTTGTATATATTTTATAAAAAAAATGGTATTTGATTAATGGGATGATAAGAGAACACAAAAACCAAGAAATGATGAGGCGTGGGCAGGGCCCCCACGACAGGACCTACTACCCTTGGCCCCTTTCTTAAAAAATTGAAGATAACTTTATGGGGATTTGTGAGCCAAGGCTTATGATGTTCTCCTTTTTCTTTCTTTTTTTTTTTTTCAAATTCAATCTTCAATATCTCTTTTTCTTAAAAGTGGGACACGTTTTGTTCTGTACTAGACAAAAAAGCACCCTGTTGCTCCTTACAAACCCAACCATAAAACCTAAACACTCTCTTTTTTACACTACCACATCACCAATTACAATTGCATTTCTTTTTTATTTTTTAAATTAAAATAGGATAATTTTATTAGATGATTTATCCAAATGGATAAAATTTTAAAAGTTTATTAAAATTGATAAATCATATTAAATTATCACAATTTTATTATTAAATTTCAGTATATTAGTATTAAAATTATATAATTTGAGTATAATTAAATTTTAATTGAAGTCATTACATTTTAATATAATTTTGATAGTATTTAAATTTTGAAAATAGTAAATTCGTGTCAATCTAGTTTTAAAATAACACGATTTACGATAATTTTTAATTTTTTTTATCAATTTTAATAATTGATCTATAAAATTATAGTAGTTTGTTAAAAAGACATTTTTCTAACACACCCTTTTCTTTTCCTATCTTATTTTTCTTATGAAAACTTGACTCCACACACCACACATCAAATCTTTACCATACCACTATGTCCTTTACATTTCAGTTTTCGTTTTTGTTTTGAAAAAACTCCATTTTACAAAAGAATTTGTGAAACGAACCAACCTTATTTACCATAATAAACTTATTAATTATTCATACTAAGAATTTGACTATCTAGTAACTGAATTTACAATGTGAAATAGGTGACAAGTTTGAAGATGTGACAAAAATTTGATTGTGAAAAATGTAATGAAATAAGAGAGTAGATAAAAATGAAAGGAAAGTTTGAGTTGATTGAGTAGTTGGTGATGAGAGCAATAAATACGAAAGGTTGACCGAAAGTGTGAGAAATTAAGAGACCATTGGTCACGAAATGACGCAATTTCCGGAAGCCAAGCTGGATTTCACTTCTGCATTTGACTGCAATCTGAGACAAAGAACACAACAGTTATAGAATAGAGAAGAGAGATAGAGTAGGTGTAAGAGTCTATGTGTCTTATGCCTCTTAAGTCAAACAACACCAAAACCACTTCTTGTCACACACAAAAACCTTCATCATCTCATAACTCATACCATTTTATCTTTTTATTTCTGCTTAAAACATAACACTATTTGATTCATTTTTACATGTGGATGGATTATTGAAAAAAAATTAGTCGCTCGTTCACTCAAAAAATATCACGTGATTAACTTATAGATATTCATTTTCGAGCAAATACAATTCATCTTATCTCATACCTTTTAACTTTCATCTTATGATAAACTTGTTATATTTGTGCTTTTACAATCGGAAAGTCATTTTCAGATAGATTTTTCATTTCACATTGGAGACCAATTGGAGCTTGACATCTAAGGACAACCTAATTTTCACGAAATTGCACTCTCGAACTCATTTTGTATAACTTGTTTATGATTGTGGCGTCATGGACCGAGCCGATGTGACACATTAATGGCTCGTTCGAAGTTAGTCATGCGGGTAAAAGTTTTTTAACCTCATTGGTTTACGCTTGAGGCTAAGTAGGTGTAATGTTATGGGTCGAGCCCGATGCAGCATGTTGAATAATCATGTGCCGATCTTGTTTTAAAGGGGTTTTTATTCGTTCCAAACATGAATGGTGGGAATCCCAAAAAATCAGCATATAAATAAAGGAGAGCGTTTATTACGAAGGAGGGTCAAAAATAAGATCGGATACTGTAGAAGTAGAGAGGAAAAATAATATATATACCAAAGAAGTCATAAGAAAAAAACATAAAACACATTTGACTAAAAATACACTTATTCTTAATTACATTAAAAATTTAAAATTTGTAATCACCAATACTCATATCAATAACAATGGTTATGGGAACACTTGGAGAAAAAAAATCAAATCGAATAAACTCCTCTATGATGTTATCGAAATCCCTAATTATTAAATCTGGAAAAGACAATAAGTTGAGGATTAATACCTTAATTATTAGTAAATTGATGTTAATGGAATAGTTACGATGATAAAACAATATATAAACTATGAAATTTGAGGAGCATAGAATAAGCGAAACCAACATGCATCTTGAAGCGTTCCAAAATCATTGGAAAAAACACCCTAAACCATGAAAACATGCACAATTTCAACACACTCACTCACACTGCCCAATTCCACACCATCATCCATCTAATATAAAATATCTTTCTTCCATTCCTTTTCTATGAACCTTTTAGTCATTTTTTTTATTATTATTTGGTTTTATAATTTTTTATTTTTCCTAAATTTTACCTCAAGTACCTAATTTTGTATTTTGCAACAAAGCAATAGAAGCTAATTCATTTGAAAGACAAAAGGCATAAAAGTCATAATTTTTTTAACTAAAATCAAGATATTTACGTTGTATTTTCAAGTGACAATAAAGGATTAATTCATCATGCCTCAAGCTATTAGGATTAGGGTGGAAAGAACATGATTGGTGGTGATCACGCAATTAGGGTTTTCGGTGTAAAGATAAAACAAACGAACTCCTTTTTATATGGTATTATTCATTTCATATTTTCACTTTTTCTTAAAATGTTTTTATTCTTCTATGTGTTGGAAGTTTTAAATTTCTATCAAGTTTTTTTTTTATGATCTTATAGTTATCTTTCTAGGTTTGAAATGAGTGAGGTCATATTTGTAAATGGTAGTTTAACACTTAAGTCAATTTTGAATAGTTGAGAATGATAAATATTATTCAATATCTTTAGATATCCAAATTATTTAATTTCGTAATAATTTCAAATCAAAATAGATACAAAGTTTTTCACGTCTATTTAAGATATAGTTTTTCCTATATTTGCTTATATTGATAAATTAATTATTTTTTAAACCAGTTAAATTTAATTTAATTTTTTAACCATTATAAAATTCTTTTGGTAAACAATTTGATAGAGCAAGAGGTAATTATAGGTCTATATTGTAGTTTTATGGGAAACAAACGCATATTTACAAAGAAGGTGAAGTAATTCCTCATGTGTGATCACAAAATCGACTCAAATTAATTTTTGTTATTAAATTTAGTTTTTTTTTTTAAATTATTTTATAGTAGGGATAGAATTAATATTTAACTCAAACTTTAAACAAAAACTTAAATATTTTAAGATAACAAGTTGAAGATTCTATTTCAACAAAAACTAAAATCACCTAATAATATATAAATAAATGTAAATTTTCTTTTACATGCTCTATCAAAATTTGTTAATATCAATCTATTATTTTAGTTTAATGTTAAATTAAATGAGACTTTATTAAACGAAGAAGTTAAATTTTCTGTGAAATATCATTACAAGAAAAACACGAAATAGAAACTAATTTTTAGATATTAAAATAATTTGTTACAATAGTAACTAAATTAGAGACCATTTTATAAACTAAAAAAATTAGTTTTTAAATTAGTTTCTATTATTGTTAAATAATTTCTATATTAGTATCTAATTAGCAACCAAATTTTTAACTACCAATTATTTAATTTTTAAATTTCGTATCTAAAGCCTTGGTTGTTAATTAGATACTAATTTAAAAACTATTTAACAATAATAGAAATTAATATAGAAACTATTTTTTTTAATTTCTAAAATGGTATCTAATTTAGTTATTATTGTAACTAATTATTTTAATTTTTATTTGATGATTTTTTTTTAATGTTACATTAACTATGTATCTCTTTTAAATCTTAGATTGCAAACTTTGATTTTGTTGATATAAATTTGAATGTTGTTGAAATATTGTAATCGATAATGATTTAGAATTGTTGAAATTGAAGGCAACAAAAGCAATGGCATTTGAAAAGTGGTTTTAGCGGCGCCTGAATTTTTGGGTTTGATTTGACCTTCGATTTTTTTATGCAAAACTGTTTTGAGTCCTGTGACTTACTTCTTATCATTATTACAATTATTCATTATTGCACGCCTATGCAATCTCCTTTATTCAACCTTCTCCACTTCTTCATGCTTAATCACTCTTTATTATAAAGTTTTTAATAAAATATATCATTAATCTCTTATCATCTAATATATTCTAACATTCACATGTCAAAATTAGTGTAGTTAAAACTGATTTTAAGTTTTGGGTATTTATAATATTTTCAAACCAACTAGTTAAAATCAAGAGAATTATTGTATAATTTCTCGGTCAATCAGTTGGTCTGCATCTTTTTTATTTTGGACAACTTTTGTTACTCTCGTTCTTCTTCTTCTTGAATTTTGGATCCGGATAGTATCCGTAAAAAACACTCCGACGTTAGTTAAACTTTGACACTCGACGCTCAGTATTTAATATTAAATGATTGTGTGTTTGATCGTTTGATATTTGTGTTTATTTATATAATTATCATAGAACCTTTGTTCTTATTGGACATAATAAAAACATATTAACTAATGTTGATTCATTGATTAGTTTCGTTGATCATGTCAGTCAGTCTCAAACGAATATCGAGTCTCTAACTTAGTCGTACAGACCTACCAATATATATACTTTAAATTTTTTATTAAAGTGGCATGAGATGAAAACGTACTTTAACCATTTTGATTTAGGATATTCTGACAATTTTGGTTTAGGATATTCTTGTTTTGTGTACATGTGATAAAGAAAAAAAAAAATTCAACTATGTTGTTTCCTTTACCAATGATGAAATGAATAGACTTTTTTTTAGAGAAATTTGCTTAGGTGAAAATTTTCTTGAATAATTTTTCCAAAAAAGTTCTCCTAGGTAAAAACTTTATTGATATAGATAAAGTAAATGAAGGTCCAAAAGTCATTTACCTGTTGAATCATGTCTTATTTATATTATTTTATATAAAAAATCACCTATGCTCTATAAAGACCTAAATTTATCGAAAGCCCATTATTTAATGTGGTAGTTCTATGACAATAAAAGTAATAATTAAAATTAATATCCTTAATTATTCTTCGTGATCAATGAACATTTACTATGCCACCAGTGACAACTACCAAGATGTATTCTAGCTGATTAATACTTTGTCTTATATTGTCCACCTAATAATTCCTCTAACTCTAACATAAATTTCATAAAAAACAGAATAAAATAAATAAATTGTGGTGTTAGAGTTACTTTTGATTTTAATTTGGTGTTCGTGTTAACGTTACAATGACACAACAGTGCATTAATTAGATCAAAATTGTAGGGTCAAGTGTACTTATGAGTGCCTTTATTAAGATATCTATTAATGGTAATCGTTTATTAACCAAATGATTGATCCTTATAATTTGTATGGTAAAATATTGTTATCTTGCTAAAATATCATATTTCCATAAATATTTCCCTCCATATATGTTCAGTAAACACATCAGGTTCTCAAACTAAACATAGGGAAATTTTTTGCTATTTTGTTAAGGAATCAAAAGTATTTATTATTAATGTCATGTTTATTATAACTTCCAACACACCTTATTTGCTTGCGAATTCTTTAATTAATGCACTATAAGAACCAATCAGTTTGTTGACTTTCATCTATACTTATATATACCTATATAAGAAAGATTTATTTTATAAAAATATTTAGTGTATACAAATTTTTTCTGATTCTACCATTATTTTATATATATATATATATATAATTTTATTAGTATCATGGATGCTTTTGTTATTTTATATAATTTATTTAAAAAATAAAGAAAGAAGAGCATACTTCACATTTATTCACCTTTATTCCGTTCCAACACCAATTCTTACATAAAATAAAATAACCTTCATTTTCAATCAGTTTCTCCACTTCATTTCAAACAACTTTATTTTTTGGTAAAATCATCATTCTTTTTTATCTACCATCAAATGAATCATAATTTTACGTGAACATCATCACACTCTCTGATATCAAAACCACTAATGGAAGAAGAGAAAAACTTGAAGAAGTAGAGAAACTTAAACCAGAAGAGAAGAAAAAAGAAGTTAATTAATCAATTTATCAATTTTCTTTTACATGTTATTTTTTTTTTCAATTTCAACTCATCCAAAGTTATTTAGGTAGGTATGTATGTTAAATTTTTATTATCATGAACTTGAGAAAAAAAATGCTGATAGAGAGACGATGTTGCATCTGTGTTTCCACTAGTTATTTCTCCTAGTCATATATAAAAAGAATGGTTTTTGGTTAGGAAAATACTTTTGTACAAGTGTGTTTGATTATATTTGTAAAATTACTTAAAAAATAGCTTTTAAAGAGTAGTTTTCAGAAATGAAAAAAAAAACAGAAATCAGAAAAAAGAGAGTAAAAGTAGTGGTTGAAAGTCAGAAGAGTTTAGTTTTAGAAGGTGTGGGAGTTGGTAAAAGTAATTAAATCCATCACTCTAAGCTAATATTATTATGGGCCATTTCTTTTCATTGATGGGGACAACAGCCCACTGCTACTGCAACTTATTACACCATAAATACACTCACCATATGTTCCAAATCCAACATACTAGTACTGGAGTAGCATATAAAAAAATATCAGAGATATCTTGAATCTATAATATTAATATTATGCATGCATACTCCATCAACATTGCTAGATGATAAATATAAACTCATGAATATTTTAATTAAACTATTATTTTTTATGCACTTTATAAATAGATTACTCAATAATGTGAATAAGTATGCAACATTTATTTGTTTAATAAAATATATATTTCATTTTATCGTCTTTATTGTTCCTTTTTCTATATGAGATATATAAAACTAATATGATACCAGAGTCATTTAAAACATATCCTAATAAAAGTTTGTTGAGTTTATCAGGTCACTCGCTATCATATCGATATCATAAATTTTTAACACACGAATTGTCAGGTCTCGACGTAATAATGTATATTAAAACTCTCATATTGACTAATAAAAAAAACATTTCATAATATAAGTCGATGTAAACTTCACTTGTAAACCTAAAGTTCTTATAGATTGATTGTGATGAAAGGGTAGATATTAGGAGTGGGGGGTTAAAAGAATGTGGGAGCAGTGAAAGGTGTGTTGTAGTAATTAGTAAGTGTGACCCACCTAAAGGTAGAGACATGAAGAAGGAGTTACTTTAGTGCGAGTATTTTGGCGTGAGTTGAGGAGGAACTGCTTCACCTGAAACTTCACAACACACCTCTTTCTTTCAATTTCATTCATGGATACACGCAATGCAAAATTTAATGCCTTTTCTTTTGTTTTCTTTTGCCATCACAGCTGCTACTCAAACCATCTTTACCTAAGTTTCAGTGGTCCTCTTTACAAAACCTCATCAACAACGACACATCGCATCCCAATGCATTGCATTGCATTTCCTTGTCCTATTATTTCAAACAAAATTTTACACAGTGTTGCGTAAATTACCGTATCTGTTCTTACTAAATGTTTTCTGTCTTTTCTTTCTTTTCTTCTTCTATTCCTCGTTAACTATATTCGAGAGGTGAGATGTGAGATATCTGTAAAGACACTCTGACGTTAAGTTTGAATAAATGAGTGTTTAGTGAGTTTAGAATCGGAAAAGTCAATACTCTTTAGAGTAATGATATATTGACAACCCACATGTTTTATACAACCATGTTACAACTACCAATATTATTATTTTAATATTTTTTCATATCATTTAATTTCAAACTTATTCTTTGTTATATATATTTATTTTTAAACTCATTACATCAAGAGTTGTATACAACTTTCACGATTGTGAAACTATTATTTTCCTTATCCTTTATTATGAGAATCCAGACTTATTTATAATCTTCTATTGAGTCTTTTGACTTAATCACGCTAACCCAAACCCAATCATTCTTAATGATATTTAGTTATTCACTAATTTTAAATTAATTTAATTAATTAACTAGACAATTAATCCTAAACCCTAAACTATATACCACTATTCGCGGATTTTTAACCGGATGTGATAATTTCTTTTCATTAGATTTAAAGCTTTATTCCAAGCAAGTCATCAACCATAGTTGATGTGATAAGTGAAAAACAAACTTAGCTCAATTTTCACCATCAATAGTGCCAAAGTAATTATTATGCTAGAAATAGTGCGAGTTTACATAATTGTGAGATAACTTTACCCCTTTAATCTATTGAAAGAGGTAAAGTTCTTATCTGGATTCAAGTAAAGTTCATCTTTGTCTTTTAACTATAAAATATTCTAACTTCACCACAGAATCAATTATCATACTTTACTTTTAAATTGCCAAATCAAGGTCAAGTAAATAAATTTAAAATTTATAAAGTAAACTATTTTAGAGTTCAGGATATGCTTTAAAAAGATTAAACCTAGAATGATAATTATTAATTAGTTGTATTAATTATAAACATAGAATGGGATATAGGTATATAATTAAATTTAAATTAAAAGTTATCATTTTGCATTTAAAGCTCTAAAGAGCATATCATATACATTAAATTTTCTTATTAATTAGATTTAATTACTTATTTATTTTTTATAATTACAGAAAGTTTTCTCTTTAGTTATACACCTAAAAATAATTTCTTATAGTCTTATATTATTTTTAATTTCCTATAAGAACTACAAAGATACGTTTAAGGATTAAAATGAATTGAGAATGAGACGTGTAGGAATTAAATTGACGCGTTGTAAGCATATAATAAGTTAAAAGAGTACTTTTTTTAATTATAATAACCAAACTAATAGTAATTAAGTCTATTATTTTTTATGAAATGAGAACTTTTTTACCTCACTTTTTTTTTATCAGCAACTAAATAAATGGGAATCACTTCAAGGGTGATTCAACCCTTATACATAAAGAGCAAAACACCTTATCATACTCCTACCACGAAACGCCTACCTGATTATCTAAGGAACAACCAAACTAATCACATGAAAACATTAAATTACCATCTTCATACAATCCATTGGGTTCAAAACCCAATTAGAGTACCCAAAGGAAGCACAATGAGACTTTGCGTAAATCCACTACCAAACCTTTAACTGTACTAAGACGAATACTTCGAGTGCATCTATCACCCCCTATCGAAGGACACGCAGTTCCTATGATTCCAAATACCACTCACAACTCCAACCCAAATTGCACCCCAAACGTCATTAACCGAATCTGAAGTCTGACTTAACTTGAACTGTAGAAAGTTTGCCAAAGGATCATCCTTATGAATAACGAAGGATACGCCTAGCCACTTAAAACAAAGACACCAAACACGCCAAGCGAAATCGCAGACGGAAAACAGATGACTGGATGACTCTTCCACCATCCCACACATACAACACAAGGGATTCTCAATCACCACCCCGCGTCTTTCCAGATTTACCCTAAATACTTTTTCTGTTATGGTTATACTATATCTTTCTCGGCAATTTATAGCTTTTCAACTTCATTATTATTTTATCTTTAAAAGACATATCGATAGATTAAGAGAGAAAGATGTATTTAAATGGTTATTGAACTGATTTTTTTATGATTGGTACTTTAGAGTTTTTGAACGCTACCATTGTTTTATCTTAAAAAGATGTTTTGATAGATTAAGAGAGAAAAATGTATTTAAACGTTTCGATATTTTTATTATTTATTTTTTTATTGTTGTTAAAAAAAAGAGTAAGAAAAGAATAGGTGAATATGAGAGAGGAGAGGACCACAGGGTTGCTTGCATAGGAGAGTAATGTTGTACCAACATGTCGTTTGTCCTTCTCATGTTTTGTTCTACATCTACGTCGGATACTTCAAATTTATAACATTTTTTTTTAGTTTCTCAACTTGCATTTCATTAGTCATCTCCCATTCAAGAATCTGGAACACACACTGCTGCTTTGTCTTCTTCTCAAACTGAAAAGGATGGATGAACATCAAAATAAATTCCAATATTTTCTGTTTTTTACTTTTACTCTTTTCTTTTTCTAATTTCACAAACAATCCTTCCATTGTTGTTTTTTTACTTCCCATTATTGTTCTTATTAACAGAATCTTTTTCTAAATCGAGAATGTTTTCAGTTCAAGAATATTTTATACATATGCAATTATGAGTTTAGTTATAAAAAGAACAAGTACCACTTTGTTCGGAATGATAGATGAACTCGTACTCTTGGATATTTTTCTAATTTATTCTGATTTTGTTATAAATCCTTATATTAATTGGATACATGTATGGGTAATATTTAATTTTTTAAATTTGGTGTATGGACATGGATATGTATATATTAATCTCAATTTTATATTCATTTTCATTCCTCTCTAAATTATTAGAATACTTTAAATTTACTAGATAACTTCAAAAATTTATAATTTATATTAAATTTTTTTATTTCTTAGTTTTATAACTTACGTTTAAGTTATACATTTGATTAATATTTTTTTATAATTATTTGATAGGAGTAATAGAGTATTCGAGTAATTTATACTCATTGAGTTTGAGGATAAGAATGAAGATAAAATTTTACTTAGAAAATAAATGAGATAATGAAATTCCTATGTACATCTTTTAGGGTGACCAAATTTACATCAAAAGAGAAAATCACAAGGTGTCCCAGTTGAGGGATGGCGATTTCTTCCTGCACCCCATACTTTATACTCAACTTGTTCTTTGATATATCTTATTAAACTTTTTTTTTTTTAATTCTAGAATGTGAAATCGAGAGATTTCCCAGATTGTAAAATTTAAAATAAATTTTTGTATTACAGAATTTGTATTCCAAATTATAGAATCTAAAATGGATGTCTTCATCATTTTTGAAAATATGGAGAAAATATGGAGGTGCAGGAAGAAATGATGGGAGGTGGAGGAAGGAATAAGAGGGGTGCAGAAAGAAATGGCTTGAGAGATTAATAATAAATTGCAATAAAAGTGTGAAGAATTTGAGGCCTAAGCCCACGGCAGTCAAAAGTTGGAACTGAAATTGCTGATCGCAAGTTTCCACTAGGAGAAATAACGTGTGATACATTATTAGTAAAGTAAACAATGAGGGTTCAATAAACAAAAAGAAATTATCTTGTGATGGAAAGAGGAGATTGAGAAGCATACCACCAAACCTATGCTTTCTCTTTTATTTTAGCACAATCAGTCAAACAAAGGCCCATTAAGGACGATGCCGAAAGTATATGAGGTTTGGACACACTTCTTAAATGGTGTGTTCGTGTCAGATACACATATTGATTACCTATCCTCGTATAACACATGTCGGTGAAGTTTTTAATTTAAAACATATTTAGTGGATATCTAACCATTATAGCACAATTCTAACACAATTTTAAAAAAGAGAAATACATTAATTTTCTAAAGACTTAAACTTATTGTACAATTTTTTATTATGATTATAAAAACAAGAACAAATCTTTTTTGAATCAGCCATTAGAAACATTTTTCTGCTAAAACAAAATTGGAATATAATTATGCACATAAATCTTTATTGTCAATTTATATAATTCATAATTATAAAATATATAAATTTGTGTGTACGTGACATACATTTTAAAAATTATATGTAATTTCATGTCATACATTTTAGATATTATACGTATTTCTTTGTCCGTATCGTATCACTGTCCGTGTCGATGCTACATTGTATTGTACTAGTAACCTACCTTAGAAAAGTTCAAAATCCAATGCAAAGATAGATTTCACAGCTAAAATAACGTTTAATTACAAGAACGAATCCATTTCAAAACTCTGTTACTTGGCCCCATGATTCAATGTTTATGTTGGTACTAGGGATCCAATACAAATGCTTCTTAAAACAGTTTTTCAGAAGTTCTTCACACAGCCTTCTTCCCATCTTTCATCTCAGCAACAAAGCCGAATAGAATGAAACCAAAACCAGGGTATGATTCCGATCGCTGTCACTTCTAAGGCATTGGACTTTTTACATTATACATGTGACATTATTTCTGCTCTGTGATTTTTTCATTCTGCAAATACTTAAACACCCCATATGAAACTGTTCCAGCAACAAACAAGAAAACTTCAGGGGTAAACGATGGATAGAGATACTTCACAAAAATCTTGTCCCACTCTTCTGGTAGGAAGCCTGCAAGTACAGATTTTAAATTCAGTCACCATATTTTAGCTGTATCGAGACACAAATTTCCAACTACAAAAAAATTACAGTCCCCTAGTTCCCTATATCTATGGTACCACATAAAAACTACATAGGAAGAGGTTTTCCAAATTGCATTTGAATTACATATCCAACACTTAGGCACTTTGGTCATAGGAAGTTCTCAATTTTGATTTCCACAACCAGATTTTTGTAAAGGATTTAACCAAGTATTAAAAAATGGATTATAATCCTACTTCACCCTCATAAAATTCAACATACAAAGTAAAATTTGCACTAGTTATATGCTATAAAATACACTAATTTTTAGTCGATGTGCACCACTTGCAAACAGAATACACGAATTGCTTTCTAATACAGATAAAACCATTGTCATTAATCAAAAGTGTTTGAAAAGTTAAGCCCTTCAAGCAATGGTCACAGAATTCAGTTTGATAGCTTGAATTGAATCTACAACTGACACACTCACAGTTATTTATTGTTTAAAATTCTGAAGCTAAGGTTAATAAAAAAAGTGAATAATAAGATAACTTTTACCTGATGCTGCAAGACCAATACCCTCAACGAAAATCACGATGCCAAAACCAAGCATTGCAAGAAGAAAAGCGCTTTCATTCTTGCCCTCTTCTTGGGGCTTACCCTTTTGTTCCTCCGAAGCAAAATTGGGTTTTTCAAGTGGAGTTCGCCGAATTACAGAGGCCCTTTCTCTCTGTCCTTTCTGTTTCTGCTTCTGGTTCTTTCTAGCGTTTGCAGTGCTGGCCGTGTCCGATAAGCCAAAACCCTTCGGAGCAGAATCATCATCGGAAGAGGAATCGGAGGAAGATTTTTGGGATCTAACAGCAATTCTGAAGGTGGGTTTGACGAGAATGGGAGAGAAGACGAAGAGGGTGTGTTGAACTGAAGAGAGAAATCGCGTTTGCAGCAACATCTTCATGTGGCTGGAAATGTTTCTGATAATCTCACCCACATCTCTTCTTTCTTCAAACTTACTACAAAAAATTAACACATCAATTTCATTTCAAAAATATCATGACGTTTAACAAAATCATTGTTTTCTAATTAAATAGTGTATGCCATTTTGTTTTAATTTAGTTCATAAAACATTGAGACTTTTTATTATAATTTTTTTAACTCTTCAAAGAAAAGCTGATAAATGTGGGAAAAATGTAATAAAAATATTTTTAATTCCTACAAATATAACTTCATTTCTTTTTGTCTTTGAACTAATCATAATATAACATAATTAAAATAATAATAAATAAAAACTTAAAATCATTAATTTTTTAGATAGATAATTTAAATAAGATATGTATTTTTTAATTAATATTTACAAAATAAATATATACAATATTTAAAACAAAACACTTAAAGCTTGTAATTTAAATTTTAACTCATAATTTATTTTAGTATGTTAATTATGATGTTATAGTTTTGAATTACGGTTAAATAATTTATTTTCTAATGCATCAAAACAAATATTTTATCTTTAAAACAAAAGTTATAATTATTTTTTATATTTTTTAAAATAATAAAATATATTAAAAGTATATATAATTCTTAAAAATAATTATTATTCTTTCTTTTCCTTTTTAATTTGTTTTGGAAGATGATATAAAATAAATTTAGATTAATTATTTTTAAATTAACTATTCTAAAATCTAAGTCTTTTGTTTTTTTGTTAATTTGTTCGGTAATACCTGTATTCCAATATCTGGGGTGCAAATATGAAGAACTAGAACTAGCCTCGAGTAGTTTTTATTGGGTCTAGTGATAATAAAAGAGGATTTTCTTCATGTACCCCATAATTCTTAAAATTCTAAAACTAGTATTGACTTTTTATTTGAAATAGGTATCTGCATTTTTTGAATTACGGATTTGTGAATTCAAAATGCATTTTTTCCATTATGAATTCTGAAATCTGGAAACATACTATGAATCCATAAATCTAGAAGATTACCGGACTGATCAATCCAGAAGATTTATGGATGCACCAATTTAGGAGTTATGTGAATTCAATATTTAAAAAACAAAGTTCAAATTCCCTATTCCTTAAACCTAACAGACTATATTATTTGGAATCACAACATATGTACTAAAAAAAAAAAATCCATAATAAAAACAAAACTATAGATCCAGAAAAAAAATAAAATACTTACCTTCTCCTAATAGAGAATCACCAAGAGAAACCATCGAATCACCACCAAGTCGCCAGAGACACCACCAAGAGAAACAGTTTCCTATGTCTATCTGCGTTCAGCCTGTCTGCAAAGGAAGAAGAAAGAGTAGATTGTGCGTGTTGTATGCATTTTAGGGTTTTTAGAAAATATTAAGGAGATGTCTGTCTTTGCACATTATTAAGGGATGCAGAAAGAAAAACGTAGAGGTGTAGGAAGAAACTTCCTAATAAAAGAGCTTGTTGGGCCTTCTTGGGCTTTGGGCCCTGAGTTCAGTTCTGTGTTGAATAAACTTCGCCTGTATGTCTTCTTGCTTTTTTTCTTTTTCTTTTCGTTTTCCTTTCATTCAACCTAAACGACGACCACCGCGTCTTCCTCTGTATCGCAACCATGGTACGGTGAACATGTTTCTCGATCCCTTTCCCTTACTTCTTCTGCCTTATTCCATTTCATTACTCCGTTTTTCTCGTCCTCGCATTTTATATCGAAATTAGATCGTTGTAGGGAATAATCGACCATGTAATCATTCGCACTATCAACTCCAAAATTCAACATCCTGTTACGCAATTTCTGTTAGTGTAGCCGTAATGTTATTTTTGGTATTTTAATTTTAGAAAGTTTGGACTAGAATTCAACTAGTGTTGTCGTGATCTATAATTTGTTAGTATTATTGTTTCAGTGGTTTGGGGAATGTGTAGTGTTGCTAATTGCTATAGAAATGAATGATTTCGGATAATTCTGACTCCATCTATTTGCTGTTTTCCGATTTTACTAGGTTCTTCTGCAGCTAGATCCGTTTCTCAATGAGCTCACCAGCATGTTTGAGCGTAGCACTGAGAAGCGCTCCGTTTGGGTTACTCTTAAACGATGTTGGTGTTAATTGTTCTCTTCTTGGTTAGTTTGGGTTAAACTTCTGTGTTTAATGTGCCTGCAAACTTATTTCGTTTCTGTCTCTTTTAGCTTCTTTGAAATCTAAGTCGCAAAGGAATAAACTGGTGACTGCTGGGGAAGCAATTGAGTATAGATGCCTTATACGCGCCACTGATGGGAAAAAGACTATATCTACTTCGGTACGTATCTGAGTATAATAAACCTAAAACTTCCCTTATTTGTATACTCTTTTCTGTTTTTATATTTTTTCTAGATTTTAAAACAGATTCACTAAGATTTTTTAATCAATATTTGATACTAAAATGGTTCAAAAAAACCCAATCTAGACTGATTTATATGGTTTTATGAGACTGGTATTAACTTAAACACTGATTTAGGTCAAGATCATACTCCTATCAATCTCTCCTGTACAGTTCTTTTGAAGATTATCCTTTCTCTTTTACTTTTAGATTGGACAACACAGTTGCAAATGTTATTATTTGTGAGCGGGGGGTTTCTCTGTTGTGGAACTTGTTTAATCCATTATAGTACAACTTGCTAGTGTGGAAAACTCTGTAGTTTGCTCAGTAGTCAAACGTGTTGTTCTAAATCCTGCTAGACTTTTTGTTGTTAAATCTTTATGTTGTTTGTGCCAAGGTTATCCAATAGTTATTCAAATTATGATTGTTGAGTTATTTTTTGAATCGTGTATTGTAAGTTTGTATCGAATTGTAAGATTTAGATACAATAGAAAAATTACTTCAAATATATCTTATAGATGATATATAGTGTTCAACACAATTTAAACTAGAAATGGATAAAACAACTTAAGCAGAAGTCATTGAAAACAAAACAAGTGTTTTTTGAAATTCCTTTTCATTTAAAATTTAAGCTCACATTACTGTTTTTCCCTATGAGTTGGTATAAATATAAAGCATTTGAATTGTTGAATCTAATTGGTTATAGAAAATTGCATAGATTCACTCACGTCTTCATGAAGTCATTTAAGACTTGTCAAGTAAGGGAAAATATGAAATTATAGTAATTTGTGAAAAATTTCGATTTATTTGAAGGGAGGGCGAATTCTAGTTATTTTGTTAGGCTCTAGCGATTGCTTATTCCAGGTTCTTCTTTCTAATGAATTACCCTGTCTTTCTGCCCCAGCTGATTTTCCAGTCTTTAGGTCAAAAAATAAAATAAAATTTGCATGTGATTAATGAAGTTTATTGGTGTAAGTCTCCATATTTATCAATACAAGACATGTTACCAAGGCATTTCAAGACTTGTGTATATATATATGTGTTTGTGTTTGTTGTGTTACTTGTAGAAATTTGAGTTCGCCTAGACCTTCCTGGTTATATTTGCTTCCCCCTTATTTTCATGTTCATATAAATTGTTTCCACCTGTAATATCTTATATTATTGGGTTTTCATTGCGAAGGTTGGACAGAAGGATCACCAACGCTTTCAAGCTTCTTATGCAACTATATTGAAAGCCCACATGACTGCTCTAAAGAAGAGAGAAAGAAAAGACAAGAAGAAGCCTGCAGAGGCTGATAAAAGAGAAGGGAGTTCGAAGAGATCGAAGAAGTCTTAAGATAATCTGCTGACATTCTGTGCAAACTTCGTTTCCTGCTGACTCTGTTTTTTGTTTACCCCCAGATTTTTTGCTTTGTTTTCATTACTAGAGTGAGAGTGAAGTGGAAGGTGAAAAGAAGGGAAGGGAAAAGGATAAAAGGAGAGACAAAGATAAGTGAATGATTCTTGCACTTGATCTTTAGATAAATATTCATTCAGTGACAATTTGTGAAAATTTTCTCAGTTCCCCAGGAGGTTATCAAATGAATCTTTAGGATAGATTTCTTTTCTACTGCACCGTTCAACTCATTCCGAATAATTTTTGCAGTCGCGTCACGCCCCCTTATTTCTACTTTCTCTAACCCAACGAAGTGTTGTTACATTAAGTCATTTGGCTTGTGGATGATCCAACCAACTTAACCAATTTGGCTTGTGTTTTGTTAGAGGACTAGTGGGGCAACCATGTGATTCTTTTTGTTATCAAACTTCACAAATTCGAGGTTGCAGGGAAGAGTTTCCATGTTTGTCAGAGCGTATTGGCTGAAATCCAAGTTCTAAAAGTTAAAAACTAAGTAATGGACTTTTCAGTGGGAGGAACAATGAGATGTAAGTTTATATATGCAAAAAGTTGAACCTTTTAGCTGTGACTTTAATGTTGTGCAGATGCAAATTGGTAATTCATGAAATGAGGGAAAAAAACAGAGCTTACGCGGATCCACTATTATTACATAGTCTGGGTTCTCCTATTGTGATTTGCGTATCATGGTTTGTAAAATAATAATTGTATAGATAATTATTGCGATATACACACATGTAAGTGCCTGCCAAGCTGCAATGCCACAGTAATAAGAGAAATTGTAACACTTTATCTAAAAGGTGACCTATAATTATTTTTAAATATCATTTTAATTTGAAATTTGTTTTTATGTAAAGTTTTATGCTTCGATTATTACAAATAGTCATGAGAATATATATAATACGATACAGAAATACGTATAAATTTTAAAATGTAGAACACGGAGATACACAATAAATATTTTTAATGACAATAAAAATTTATATATTATATAATTATGAAATATTTTCTAAATAGAAGTATGTTTTTCATGGTGGATTCAAAAAAAATTTTGTTTCTTATTTTTTATAATTATAATAAAAATTTATATAATAAGTTTAAGTTTTTAAAAAATTAATGTATTTTTTATTTTTAAAATTTTGTTTAATCTGTATTAAAATTGTGAAAAATCTAATAAATATTTTTTGAATTTTATGTTTTTTTTATTGGGAAAGTTGTGATGGAAAATCCACTTGCATTGAGATGAAGTATGAAAAATTCTCTTGAATTTGAATAAATAAATAAATATAAAAAAAAATTTGGGAATAGGGAGGGGTAAATATTGGGTATGGAACGGGGACGGTTAAGGAAGTTGGAGCGGTCTTGTTCCCTCCCACGCGCACAGAGCACATGACACGTAATATTGAACAAACTTGGTTCGCGGGAAGCACGATTGACATTGCTCTTCCTTCTTTATTCTTCAACGAACTGGGCTTAACTGAAAATCCCGCTTCGCTGTCTCCATCTTCTGGTTCCGCTTCCCTTGAATTTCTCATCTCATCCTTCAATTCATCTTTTCTTCATTCAAATCTCTCTCTTCACTCACACCACACACGCACACTCACAATGCCATGAAGAATCCCAAATTCATCAGCCTCCATGTCGTCCAACCCTCCGCCGCCGTATTCTTCGCACAAACCCGCCAAAGACCATTCCGCCACGGCGATACCGTCGTCGCCTTCCACCAGAGCTAAACTCCGCAAGATCCCGCCCATTCCGATTCGACGGAGTAAGTTAGGCAATGAGGAGCAGGAAGAAGAGGAAGACGATGAACGCTCTGATTCTTCTTGCATCTTGCTCGCGTCCTCTTTAGGGCTGAATAACATTCGAACACGTTCTTCCTCTTCGCCTCTTCGCTATTCCTCCTCCGTTGGCGCTCCTTCCTTCATCACACAGAATGCTATCGCCATCAATGAGGCCGGATTTAGATCCAGATCCAATTCCCATCCAAAAAGAGACCTAGGTCTGCGTTTCTCCTTTTCTTAGGTTTCAAAATCCAATTATTGTTACTTTCATTTCCTATTTGGGACTTTGCAGTGATTTTTTATTTCGTGCTGGCTTTTGCTAATGTAGTTGTCATTCTTTTAGGGGGGATTATTCATTTGAATCAATCCAAATCGCTCAAAGCTCATTCGCAGCTCATTCCTGTGCTAGAGGTGATAGACATGATGTATTATTGTGCATGATCATATTTACTGAATTAGTGGATTTTCTTATTTAATTGTTTCGTTTTTATGATCGATAGTTGGAGAAATGTAGGTTGCTCAGGTTCATTGCATGTGTTTTGCACAGGGTCATCATGCAGCTTTCGCCAAAGAAATGCAATCCCCACGTTTTCAGGAAATTCTGCGACTTACTAGTGGACGCAAAAAGAGAAACCCTGATATCAAAAGCTTTTCCCATGAGCTCAACTCCAAGGGAGTTAAACCATTTCCAATCTGGAAACATCGTGCCTTTGGCCACTTGGAGGTATTCTCCTTTTAACTTGTTCAAGTTTGGTGTTACTGTTCATTAATTTAAAATATATAAAATTCTTCAACACTTGTTTTCCCGCAAAATCAAATATTGCAGGAAGTAATGTCGGCGATTAGAGCTAAGTTTGAAAAATTTAAGGAAGAAGTTGATTCTGACTTGGGTGGTTTCGCTGGAGATTTGGTGGGTATTCTTGAAAAAAACTTAGTGTGTGATCGTGAATGGAGAGAGAAGTTGGAGGATCTGTTGGTTATTGCTCAACAATGTGCAAAGATGTCTCCTACCCAGTTTTGGATCAAATGCGAATCTATTGTTCAAAATCTAGATGACAAACGTCAAGAATTACCAGTGGGCATACTCAAGCAAGCTCATACACGCCTACTGTTTATTCTCACTCGTTGCACTCGATTAGTGCAATTTCAGAAGGAAAGCGGATTTGAACAAGACCACATTCTGGGTCTTCACCAACTCAGCGACCTGGGGGTCTATCCTGAGCAAATTTTGAAGGCTGCACAGCAGAATTCAAGTATTCCACTCGCTGTACACGAGACGGCTGAGAAACAGTTAAAAATGTCACATAGTAAAGAGAAAGAAAAACCGAAAACAACAAAGAGTAAAGCTGATCAACAAGTAAGTGTTGTGATTGACAACCCGGAGGTTGCTTCGGTCAAGAGTGTTGAATCAACTTCTGGCACCTATAGGATGTCTTCTTGGAAAAAGTTTCCATCTGCTGCTGAGAGAAAGCGAAAAGATCAAGATGCTGTAGATACCCCATCCAAAGGTGAAATGAACCACTTGCTAGTCAAAGATGAAAATGCTGAAAATTTGGATACTTCCTCTTGTCATCCTGAACATTCACAATCATCATCAAGAACACGAAAGGTTTCTTGGGGATTCTGGGGAGACCAGCAAAATCTTACATACGAGGATTCAATGATATGCAGGATTTGTGAGGTTGAAATACCGATTGTACATGTGGAGGAGCATTCGAGAATATGCACAATTGCGGATAGATGTGATTTGAAAGGTTTAACTGTAAACGAGCGGCTTGAAAGAGTTTCTGAAACCATTGAAAGGATACTAGAATCATGGACACCAAAAAGCACACCGAAAAGCACTGATACTCCTGGAGAAAGCTTTGACCTTGCCGCTTCAAATGTGCTTGAAGAGTTCAGCGATTTATCTCTAGAGGGAAATAACATGAGTTCTAGATGCTCTGAAGACATGCTCGACTCTACTACGGAGCCTGACAATACTTTTGTCATGGACGATCTGAACTTTTCACCCAGAATATCATGCGAAGCACGCATCTTCGTAAAACATGATCATGGAACAAAGGTATCTTCAGCTGGGAGCTTGACACCGAGATCACCATTGGTAACACCACGAACCACTCAAGTGGAAATGTTACTTAGTGGACGGAGAACACTGTCTGAACTTGAAAGTTGTGACCAGGTATACACTTATCATAGTTGTAATTCTTCATTTATATCATTGCACAAGAAACATTAAATTAGATGAAAACGTATTATCAATATGTATAATCTGTGAAGTCTTCTCTCATACGGATAAGGAACCTTAATATCTTCACCATTATATTAATATTTTAATATTTTTTTAAACTTATATTAATATATATTATTAAAATAAAGTTGTCGGGTAAATTTTTTTATAATGGTGTGAAAAGTGTAATTTTTCTATTTTCTTTACATTTATTTTTGGAATTTTATATTGATAACTAGACTGTCAAATGATAGATAAGCAAGCTAGTTGAAATAGCCCGTGCTGTTGCAAATGTGAGCAACTGTGATTACAGTGCTCTGGAGTATATGCTTGATCGCTTAGAAGACCTGAAATATGCCATCCAAGACAGAAAAGTGGATGCACTTATTGTGGAGACTTTTGGACGACGAATAGAGAACCTTTTGCAGTGAGCCCCTGTGACTTTTTTTGTTTTGCTCTAGTACAGCCACTTATTTTTTTATTCTATTTCAAAAGTTTCTGTAAGATTTTGCTAGCATTTTTATAGAGCCACTGTTTTGCTCTAGCGTTTCTAATTTATTTTTTGGTACTGGCATGGTGCTTAAACCTAACCTTGAATTTGCTACTTCATTTTGCAGGGAGAAATATATAGCTCTTTGCGGGCAGATAGAAGATGAAAAGGTGGACTCATCAACTAGCGTTGCTGATGAAGAGAGTTCAGTGGAAGATGATACAGTTCGTAGCCTTCGTGCTAGCCCTATTAATGCTTGTTCCAAGGACCGGACCACTATTGCGGACTTTAAAATAATAAAACCCATAAGTAGGGGTGCATTTGGGCGAGTTTTTCTTACCCGAAAAAGAGTAACTGGTGATTTTTTTGCTATAAAGGTTTGTTTCCTTATCAAATAGAACGATTTCTTTGCAGAGAGTTAAAAGATGATTGAGATAAATAGATTCATAATAAACGGTACACAGTAGCATCTATTCTTAGGCGGCCAACTAGATTATCAAGACAGAAATTAACATTAAATTATAACATTTAAATAAGAAATTATGACTAAATGAGAAGACATATAAGTAACATACATGTGATTTCCCTAGTACTAAATTAAAGAATTAAAAATTATATGCCAACTTCTCATAAACTTCAAGTTTTGTGTTTTAAGATTAGTTTTGTTTATTAATTTTATTTGTTCACACACAATAAATTAAAGAATTAAAGTTTTAATCTATCAATGTCTTTGCCATTATTTGATTTTTTCAATCTTTTTAGGTTAGTTGGTGGGTCAATCCAGCCCAATCCAAATTCTATAGTGGGCTAGGTATAATGTGAGTGGGCTAAGTATAACTTTTTGATGGTAAATTCTCCCTCACCCTTCATACTTTCCTCTTCCAGTGAAAAGTCAGTCTTAACCTTTTTAATATTTTTAAATAATCCTAAATGTAATATTTTTCACATTTTTTTTAGATAATCTCAGTTGTACCCCATATCTTCCTCAGAGTTACAATACTTCCATTATTCTCTAGTTGTTTGAGAGAATAATTTCATTATTTGAGCGTATGTGAGAGAGTTGACGATAAGATTCCTTGCACCTTGCTGGGTTTTTTTGGGTTCTGTGTCTTCCAAAAAAATGAAAAAAAAAAAATGAACGAAAGCAAATACATCACCGATAAAAGCACCACAAAACTTACCTCAACCATCAACTTTCACCATCATTCACCACAAACAACCACTGTCACTTGAAAAAGAATATACCACACTTTTCACCTTACTCAAAAGGGTATTATTGAAATATTAAAAAGTATGGAAGTGAAGGGAGAAAGTATGGTGGGAGAATTTGCCTTTATCAATTGTAAAACTAGTTTAGCTTTTACTCACCCAATTTCACCCGATTTAAACCCATAATAGACGGAGTGATATTGAATCTCATTGTATTTTACCACTCTACTAATAACATTGAAATCTTGGTGTTACTCAATCAAAAATTTTAAAACTTATAAAATTTAAGTATTTAAAAATATATACATTTGAATTATTTTATAAGAAAGATTTTTGATGAATTTTATGTGATATTTTAATAAAATGTATAAATATCACACCTTTCAAACAATCTCATCCAAAGTCTTTAGACTTTCTTCATTCTTTATCTTGTCAGGTTATTCTCGGGCTTTTTCTTTTACATAACATAATTTATTCTCTCATAGTTGAAGGCGGTAAAGGCATTGATCTGTAGTGGTTAATAATTTTCTTCATAAGAAATGTTATTATGATGAATTTTCATTTTCAATATTATTAGTTAACTTGCTTTCATTACCGTTTGGAAATTTGTATTGCCTTTCCCAACATAAATCTCTAAAGTCCTTTCCAATCTTTTAATTCTTACAATGTAAATCTGCTAAAATTCAAACTACAAATTTTTAATCATAATAGTCTTTAAAAATATTAGAATATTATCCGTTTTAAGTTGTAAAATTGTAAGAGCATTCTTTTTTGTGGACCACTGCCAATTGGCTATTAAGTGATGGCTAAAGAAACTACTAAAAACTCTTGTTAAATTGACTAACTGATTACTTTGAATGAGTTGGAACCATTTTTTGATATTTTGTAGGTTCTGAAAAAGGCAGATATGATCCGTAAAAATGCAGTTCAAAGTATTTTGGCAGAGCGAGACATACTTATATCTGTTCGAAATCCTTTTGTGGTAAGCAGACCTGCAATATACTGCTCAATTATGAAGTTGTTGCATATTGACACACTTCTCTAATTTTCATGTAACTCTGATGAACAGGTCCGATTTTTCTACTCTTTCACATGTCGGGAAAATCTTTATCTAGTTATGGAGTATTTGAATGGTGGAGATCTTTATTCAATGTTGAGAAATCTAGGTTGCTTAGATGAAAATATGGCTCGAGTATATATTGCAGAAGTTGTAAGCATACTAACTACATTAGTTTTTCACCAGGATACTAATAAGTTCTCTCTACAATTGTGTTTATGTTCTTTATTCTTTTCCTCCTATCCTCTTGGTCGCTCTACAGGTTCTTGCATTGGAGTATTTGCATTCCTTAAATGTGATTCACAGAGACTTGAAGCCAGATAACTTACTGATTGGTCAAGATGGCCATATTAAGGTCAGCATTATTAATTGAAATTACCTCTTCTCTTCCTTATTTCTCCAATTAATAAAGGACACCTCAACACAAAATTTCTCTTAGTTGCTGATCTTTTTTACCCATTTAAATTGAATCAAACTCTCCTCATGTCCTTTCACATTGCATTTTTTATCAGAAAGTAGAACTTCAAAGAACCATTTTATTAAGCTCTTAATAATGTTGATAAAATAGTGTATAAAATTTTAGTTCTTCCTGAACTTGTATATTTCAATTTCTAGGAATGGATTGGATGAATGGACTTAGATTAAGCTAACTTAAGGGGAGAGAATTGTCTAACACTAGTTCAGGACCATAAAGTTCATAGACATTTGGGGTGTTTTCGCCGTCCTTCATGTCTACGACATAAAGTATATGGGATTACAAACAATTTATAACCTATGGACACACTAGTTAAGACTAAAATACGCTTTGCTATATATTTAAATAATGAAGATAGCTAAATTCACTTCCATAAATTAGAAACTTGAGGGAGTTGAATAAGTTCAAGCTCACAGTGATCAATTCAATCTCATTGAAGAAAAAGAGACTGATTCAAGAAGTTTTTGCTTATTCATAAGGATCACAAAATGATAGCTAAATTTACCTCCCAAAATTAGCTTGAAGGAAGATAACGTTTAATTACTTCATTACAACGGGGTACTTTACTCATACAGCAAGTTACGCTGGGATGCTAATATACCCTTCCTCGGCTCTAACCACGTGTGGAACGTCTGTTTCCCTCATGCTAATAGACTCATCTTTATGTCATTCCTAAGGCATCATGATCTCGAGAACTTCATTCCACCAAGCTTATATCACTCCAGGAGTTTTAATCTACGACAGTTACACACTTTTTTTTTATAGGCAGAGACACATAACACCCATAACACACTTTATTCGATGACACTTGAAAAGTAAAACACTTAAAAAATTTACCTTCGAAAGCTAACTGTTAAAGGATAAGAAACAAAGATCATCTGTGATATGAAACTTAGACACCCCATAATACATAGACTTTATTCTAAAAGCTTAATTTCTGTTATTACAGTTGACAGATTTCGGGCTCTCTAAGGTTGGTCTTATTAACAGCACAGATGATTTATCAGCGCCATCATTTTCGGCCATCCTAGAAGACGATGAACCAAAACCTACACATTCTTTCAAACGGGAAGAGCGTCAAAGACAATCAGTGGTTGGCACTCCGGATTACTTGGCACCTGAAATACTTCTTGGCATGGGACATGGTTTGCAGTTTATCCGCTGATTAAACAGTACATCTTATACGAAAAATGCTTTTATTTAATAATTTTTTTGTATAAATAAATTTACTGTGCTTTCAAAACCATTTTGTGATTTACATTTTTTTACACGATTGCTCTTTTTGTAGGTGTAACTGCTGATTGGTGGTCTGTGGGTGTCATACTGTATGAGCTTCTTGTGGGTATTCCACCATTTAATGCTGAACATCCACAGGTAGCTTCTTGTGATATCTTGAGTCCTTAACTCTGATAACTAGAAAGAATGATTTGGACGACATTCTTCATTAAGATTTCTAGAAGAGAAAAACAATGAAAAATTGAAATTGACTTTTTCACTAATTTAGACAGGTCAGTTTCATTTTTTCTTTTTCTTTTTCTCAACTTAGAAGTTCTTATAAAATAATTTGTTGAAACTGAACTTATGATGAAAGAATACCATCTATGATAGCATTCACTTTCTTCTCGTTTTCTTTTGCTGTTGGAATCACATTTAAAATACTTCTAGGCTCAAATTGGAGCATACTGTAGCTCAATTGTTCTCCTCTCATCTTTAACAGGGAGTTGTGTTTATACGGTGGACTGTTATTCCTCTTAGATCTAACACAACATCCTTATAAATCTTCTAGCCTTGCTGAATCATTTTCAAGTCAATTCCCTGCGATCTGCTTACTTTTATAACCACCATATTTGTCAATTGATATATGGCACATATTTTATGCTAGTTAATAGAGGAGCTTTCTAAATTTTGTCAATCACCTCGGATTTTTGTGAAGTTATTTTTTTGGTTAACTTGCGTTATCTACACCATTTGTATTGTTGTGGCTACTTACGTTTTAATATAATAATAAATAATGCATTTTTGAATTTTTCAAAATTTGCCAATTGAATAAGCTCGTTGTTGTGGTAACGTGACAAAAGGGAAATGAATGAAAAGAGTAACCTAGTGCAAGAGGCGAAGACTTATTAGGGTCTGAAGAAGGTAAATGTATTTAGCCTTACTGCTTCAAGAGAATAAGATGTTTCTAGGATTTGAACTTGTGACCTCAGATCATAAGGCAGCAACCTTAACTTTGGCCACAATAATTAAAGCACTCGTGCTCCTATCTCACATGAATTTGTCATAGAAGTTTTACACCTATCTCCCTATAGGAAATTTTAGCATCCCAATAACATACAATAACCTTATGGTTTGATAGGAATCCGGGCAAATTCCTAGGCGAATGGTTTTGGGTTTCAGCAATATGTCAATTTTATGATGTCCAGTCTGGTGTGTACAGATCTGGTGATGAATGGGGATTTCAAAGAGAAGTAATCATAATGCATAAGATGGAGATAAAGACAGGGGCCTGGATTTAAATTTTTTATTATGTGGGAATCTTGCTGATCTATTGTTTTGTAAAAACTTGTGTTTGTATCACAAACAGTGACTATATCACTAGGATCAAAACCAGTTGGGTTGCTTAAATGCGAAAATCTATTGGTAAGATCTGATGAGGTCCTGTCTGTCTGTTGTTATTTGCATTTACTTCCATGGTTTTCAGCTTCATTGTGTACCAGGTTGCTACATCTTTTTTATCAGGTCATTACTCATGGACATCCAATTTTGCTTTTTTGCTCAATGTTCTTTGCATGGTTATGTTTTTGTGGATTTTAAGTTCATCATATGTATTCCTGTGAATTTGTTGGAACTTAAAGAGGTTGATGTATATTTTTTTTTAATTATTTGGAAATTGGATGCATATCTGAACACTTTCACATGGATGCTTGTTTTGCAGCAAATTTTTGATAACATAATTAACAGAGACATACAATGGCCCAAGATTCCTGATGAGATGAGCTTTGAAGCATATGATTTGATAAATAAGTAAGCATTAACAAAGTAGAGGTGTCTTGTAACAAGGCCACAAAGTAGTTTTTTTGGGTATGCTATGCAAAGTTTCTTTAAAGCTAATCGACTTACAAATGGAAAATATCCCTGCATGAAACTTGCACATGGACCAAATCGTGTAAAACACGCATTAGAAGCCAACATATATGGAAGAAGTAACGAAACAGGATAGACAATTTTTTCTAGTGTTTTGACTTTCATGATACCTCCAAACGCTTTATGCAATAGTTGGAAAAAGTTGTCCTTTTTAACTTTGTGATGTTGTGATTCTTTCATGTTGGTTATGGCTGACAGTGTATTCTCTTTTAGATTATTGAACGAAAATCCAGTCCAAAGATTAGGCGCAACAGGAGCTACAGAAGTGAGTTATTTATTGCTTAGTAAAGCTGCAAATCATGGTAAAAGGCAACCATAAACATACTTTTTTCTGGCAGGTTAAACGCCACGCCTTCTTCAAAGATATTAATTGGGATACACTAGCAAGGCAGAAGGTTCTTTCTAATTCTATAAGAGCTTTGGTATGTTTGTGCCATATCTTTTGTTTTGTCACACTGTATCTCCTCTGATTTTCTGCAGGCTATGTTTATTCCATCGGCTGAAGCTCTTGATACAAGTTATTTTATGAGCCGGTACATATGGAATCCTGAGGACGAACATTGTCTCGGAGTTAGTGATTTTGATGAGATTACTGAAACATGCAGCAGTGGTTCAGGCAGCGATATGCTAGATGAAGATGTAAGAATACTTTCTACTTTCAGAGTATAGATGCGCTATAAACTACTTTAGCTTTTGAAATGCTTGCTTCATAAGTAGCTCAGATGTTTCCATTCCTTTGATCATAAAATAAGAAGTTAGATTAGTTAACCGTACATGCAATTTTTATCCTTTTAAATTAAATTTCTAATTTGTGGTGTAACAGCAATTTTATCTATTATACTTTTCTAGCAGCCTTGTTTGACCATAATTTTTCTGAGTATTGATACTTGGAACTTGTTAAGCAGGGTGACGAGTGTGGTAGTTTAGCAGAGTTCGGTGGTCCAGCTCTTGAAGTGCAGTACTCATTTAGTAATTTCTCATTTAAGGTAATACTTGCCGTGCCTCATGTTCTTTTTTCTCTATATAAATAATTCCACTCAACTATCCTAAATTGGTGTGCTTATTGGGTGAAGAAATGCCTCTTTTGTCTCTTTTTTCCCCACCCTGCCCTTTAATGTTACCTATCCTCAATTTGTTACTGCTAGAAATGTAAGGCTTTGCCATGGGATGTTGGTTTAGATTGTAAGGGAAAAGTAGTGGTTGCTCATTTACTTTCTTAAGTTCAAATTCTCACGAATAGGCTAAAAGTTGAGCATTGAAATCTGACCCTAAAGTAAAACATTAATGGATAGCAATCAATTTTACCTAGATTTTCGCATCACATTACTTTTGGCCAAATACCATATATTCCAACCTCAAGTTCTAAGATCAATCACCATGAGCGTTTTGGAGGTTAGTGCTCTATCACGGTTTTGTCTTTAAAAAATGTTTCTTAAAGACAAAATCGTGATAAAACACCGATCTCCAAAGCAGACGATATCTCAAATATAGTAATTGACTCTAACTATGATATCTCTCACTTGAGATCTGAACATTATATAAAGTTAATTTTGTACTTTTCCATGTGGATTAAAGAAAATTCTTTTTTCTTGTTTTCTTACAGAACTTGTCTCAGCTAGCTTCTATCAATTACGATTTGGTGATCAAGAACTCCAGGGAATCAACTCAATGACTCCAGGGAATCACATAATTATAATTTCATGAACATTGGCAATGAGGATTATAAGATTCTGTATAGATATATTACCAAGGGCATGCTTCAAATAGTTGGATTTCCAGACATGTTTAGGACTCATTCTACTGTCCTGCATCTATCACCACTGTATTCATATGATTTTAGATGCACTGCGACATGGTCCGATAGTTGGTTTTTCTTGTCTTTTGTCACTTTCAGTTTAGAATGACAATTATTTATTTATTTATTTTAGGATTTGATAGATTGATTGTAGTATTCTTCTATCTTTTTCCCTCAGTAAATAGTGTCTTGTTACCTAATAGAGAAACCACGACCATTCAAATTGTGGGTTATTAATGACTATATTTCATTTTCTTTGCCTAATATCTTTTTATCTCTTTTTTATCATCACACCACATTTATTATTACTTTTTCTTTCCACCTTTTATTTATTCCTCCTATGACTATTCTGCGCACAATGGGCTGAATGTTTAGTTTTTTTACAGGGTCTTATTAACTGTTCTTTGCAGTTTAATAGTTAACGTTTCAAACATTGCTGATGACACGATGTAGTAGTACTGCTAGAAAATTAAAAATTATAACGAAAAAATCTTATGTACTTTTACACTAAACTTTCTTATTTTAGTATTCTCTATTAAACTTTGCTCTACAGTACTTTATTTACAATAATTACTTATTTGCTTTCTATAATAATTTTTTTTTGTATATTACAAATTTATTCCTTTCTATTGTATGCGTTGTTTTCGATTTCTTTTATTTCTTTCATATTATACGATAGAGACTAAAAAACAAAAAGAAAATAATGAACCCTTTAAAAATAATGAAAGCATACAAATAACCCTAGTAAGAAATAAAATAGTTTGAAAATCAGAAGATATAGTGTGATGGATCCCATCTGATCTCATTAGTATTTCTAATAAGTTGTTAAGCAATTTGAGAATCATTCTTCACGTACACACCACCCAAGTGCCACACATGCTCATGGATTGGATTCACAAAGAAGTGCCATAATATTAATATCTACATATCGCTTCGCACGTTTTCCTGCTTTATTTATTATAGAACAACTCACAAAAATAATAACTTTCTTAGGTTGTTTGATACAGTTTGAAAAATAAAAGTTGAAACAAAAAGAATTAGTTGTATGTTTTATGCGCAGAAAAAAGAATTACACTTAAAAGTAATTTTAGAAAAAATTATATGTGGAAATTTTCATATTAAAAAAAGAAATAATATTAGGAGTGTAAAAAGAAGGAAAACGAGAGAGGGGAGGGAGGGAAAGCGTTGTCCATTCCTCCAGCATCCCATGTGTATTGTAACTCCTCCGCCCTGCACCGAGCAACCACCCTATCGCAACCGTAACCGTCAAATTCAAACCGTCGTTTAAGAAACCCTCATCACTCATCTCACTCACTTCAATAACAATCAAATACGAAATCAGAAACAGAAATGTGGAGACGCGCAGCCAAATCATCCTCTTTTCTTCCTCTTCTGCTGGTAACAATCTTCTTCTTTCTCTCTTCATATATTCATACTCTCACACTCACTACTTTGTTTTGATTTGCTTTTGGATGTTATCCTCCACTCAGCAACTTCCTAAACACGACGCTTCTCTTCCCCAAAGATTCACCACTGGATTTCCCTTCCACGCGCCCTTCCAGGTATTTATAATCAACTCTTCTACTTTTAGGGTTCATTGTTTTTCTTACGCACACATATCACAGCCTAACACTTCTGCTTCTGGATCGCCAATTTCCTCTAACTCCTTTTTCTTCTCTCTCTCTATATATAACATCACTGTGCCGCTTCAGTTACTTGTATCGCTTTCTCTCGTTCATATTTACTCTTCCTTTCCGATTAGCTACACATGCTTCTTATTTTACCGTTGCTATTTGCTGTTTGTATAACCATGCTACCGGAGGCCTTACAGTTTTTACACATTGTATCTGGAGTATAATATTTGATGATCACCGTGTTTCTTTGTTCCCTTCAATGCAGGAAAAGGGTGGGATTTCCCCCAAGCAAGTAGCTCCACTTATAACTTTTGTTTTAGGTAATCACACGTTTATTAAATTGTTCACTAAATTGCTGTCAAATCATTATGTAAGTCTTGTGCCATCACAACTGCGGTAATCGAGGTGATAACTAAATACTGATTTTGTGAATGCCTCAACGTTTGAATTACACGATTCTCTGCATATCTCGTGTTTCTATGCTTACAGATTGCAGTGTATATGGATGGCTCTTGTTGTACAATTTTATGGAATCTCAACACCCATATATGTTTATGCATGTTATTTGTGTGACTGGATTTTACTATCAATGAAACAAGGGTGTTGAAAAGTATAATCACGGATGGTTAGTATTGGAATTGAAGCTTTACGGATGTTTGAACGTTAAGCTATTTGTCTCTATTATCCTTAAAAGCTTATTAATGGTCAAAAGTAAGTGGAAGAAGCACATAAAAAAATTGAAATTGTTCAAACTAATTACTTGATTGATTGTTCTCATGATCTAGCTAGATATTGGCCCATCTTGAAGCTTGAAAGAAAACTGTATTAACCTAAATGAATCTGTCGAGTGCTAGAATGTGAACCTTAAAACACCACATATACTTTGATAGACTTTCTATATTTCTGTTGGAAATTGCATACTCTTATTTGGCAGAAAGGATAGAACATGCAGATAAACTTGGTGACAATTGCCAAGTTGAGAATCTAAACCATCACTCTTTTTCTCATGTTATGTAACTGAGTAAAACTGTTTGGGCTCTATTACTTTAATAATTGATATAATGTATTTAAAGAAATGCATAAAGTTCTTAATGATGCTATCCATGCCTTTTTACTTTTTTGAGGTTTCCTTAAATAAATGATAATTAAAATTGTTCTTTCGCACTCAGGAGGTCCTGGTAGTGGAAAAGGTACACAATGTGCAAAAATTGTTGAAACCTTTGGATTTAAGCATCTGAGTGCTGGAGACCTTTTGAGAAGGGAGATGATTTCTGACAGTGAATATGGGTGATGTTGTCTTATCCTAATTTTGATTTTGTTTTGTTGGTGTATCTTTGGGATTTTAGCATTAAAAATAAAAACTCCAAAACAACTATAATTCTGAATACAATTAGTGAATGAAAATGATTTGTGATAGGGAATGGGCGACGTCGTCTTATCCTAATTTTGTTTTTATTTTGTTGGTGCTTCTTTGGGACTTTTACTTTAAAAACACCAAAACAGCTCATCGATTGTGAATACAATTAGTGAAGGAAAAATTGTTCCATCAGAAGTTACTGTCAAATTGATTTTAAGAGAGATGGAAGCTAGTGACAACCAGAAGTTTCTTATTGATGGTTTCCCTAGAAGTGAGGAGAACCGTGCAGCTTTTGAACAAATTGTAAGTTTGACTGTTAACCTTGCTACTCTTCAATTTGAGCTGAAGGAAGTTCAAACCCCCCTCCTTCTACCTCTTCTTTCTAGTTTTAAGTTGATATATATGCATTTAATTTACTATATATTTGCCTCATTATGTGCATTGAATATGTTTTCAAATGACAATATCTATGGATTTACAACGTAAATTGTCATGGTTGAAAACTGTATTCAAGGGTAATCCCATGTAAATTCTTTTGTGTATTCTTTTGACTAAATAAACACACTCTTCACTATGCAGGTTGGAGCAGAACCACGTTTTGTACTTTTCTTTGATTGCCCTGAAGAAGAGATGGTGAAACGTGTGCTAAGCCGGAATGAGGTTCCTATTAAATCCGTGGAGATTTAACTTCAGCAGCTGATTACAATCTGCTGTCTTACATATTTTTATTGCAGGGTCGAATTGATGACAACATAGATACAATGAGGAATCGTCTTAAAGTGTTTGAGGCTTTAAATCTTCCCGTTATTGATTATTATTCTAAGAAGGGGAAACTTTACCGGGTAACTATATTTAGTTTCAATGTTCAATTGGATCTAGGAGAACTGACCTTATTTAAGAATTGCACCATGACAACTTACACACAAAATTGAAATGGTTTCTGTTTACCATTTTTTAGAGGTCTTTTATTTACTTACCTTCAAAGTGTGATACTAGTTCTTCTGAGTGGGAAAATTTCACAGTATAGTCTTTTGTGCGTTTTTCTTGAATGATGATTGGCCTTTGGATTTACTTCTCTGATTGTATAATTTATACAAGGATAGGCTTTGCATGCAATGGAAATTATTTGAGAAAAAGTTAGCCTCAGGTCAAAGTATTCTATGCCTTTCTTGCTAAACGCACCGATTTTGGTTTCGACCTCACTTTGTACCCCTACATGGATTATACCGTAATTATATGACAAACTAATCTCTGCAGATCAACGCAGTAGGTACAGTGGATGAAATATTTGAGCAAGTTCGGCCAGTTTTTGAGGCGTGTGAGGTATTGATTTATTTATTATTTCTATAACGTTAGTTAAATGCTTAGGAAACAGTTCTTTATTTATTTTATTTGATCAGCAAGAAAACAGTTCTTTATTGGTATGTTGTGTTTAGTTAAACATGACTTTATTTATTTCAGTTTGAGCTTTTTAACTAGGAGAAATTTAAAACACCATATTTGTTGTGTAGATGTAATTTGAATTTCATGTCCACCTTGGCTTCTCTCTATCTGGATTAAAATGATGTATTTTGTGATTTAATAGCTCTAATGACTTGCCTCATTCTATGCAGCAGGAGGCTAAATGAAAGCTGTTTGATTTGGCTGAGAGCACTCTCAAGTTGACTAAATTTTGGATTTAGTGGTAACCCAACATTGTTACCAGTTGATTACGAGATCTGTCAAAATTCCTGGCGCTTGTCTTTTGGGATTTGGTAGCTCTAAACTCATCCGCTGAGGAGATGGTTCTCGTTACCTTTTTTTATTTCCTCGTTATAATGCCTAATGGCCAATAAACAGCTTATAGCGTTATGTCTTCCAGAGAAATGCCTAAAATATTATTCTCTCTTAAATAGTCTTTAAGCTAAACAAATTATATAGGTAATCATCGAGTATTTAATGTGCTTGAAGATTATTTGTATATCTTAATTATTTTTAAGGGATTATTGGGATACTACCACAAGCGTGCCCTACTAAATACCGAGTTTAAGTGATAAAATCAATACTTTTGGACATGACATAATCTCCTCAATTAATTTAAGGATCCTAACATCATAATTCGACAAAATTCGTTGTTACTGTTGTAAGTGACGCTTCTTAGGTCAAGAAACATGATCAAATTGCAGTGGTAATAATTACATCTCACGTTGTTATCCCTATATCGTGGAAATTTCAATATATTCTTCTTGTTCATGTAACTTCATCCTAATCCTAAAAGAGAAGGAACTACATCTTTGGGGAGAGTAATCTCTATTTTAATGACTTTCTTTAACGTCTTGTCTTGTGTTACTTGACAATATATATATATATATATATATATATATATATATATATTATTCCCGTCTGACTGCGTGACATTAATCCTTATCTTCTCTCTCGTAAATACTATGGGGACTGTATAACAAGGTCTCCAATTTGCTGAATGTTTACTAATAAATTTGTTAGAGAAGTATTTTCGTCGCAGTGTATCAGTGTATCTGAATAGGAGAATCTATTCTCCATTAAGACCTCCAAAGTGTGCAGCTCTATCTATGTTTCAGATGGAAATTATATAAATCTTGTCAAATAACAAAATATGTCAAAAGATGACTATCCTCCTCCACAAATGAAGTTCATTCGTTTTTAGAATTACATATACTGTGATTATGACATCCAAATGCCCAATTTGAGATCCAAGAAATTAGAATGATAAGCATGCTAGTAAGGTTCCCTCCTAATGCCATGAGCTTGTGCTCCCGGAAGAAGAATAAGAACAAAAACAAAACTTGGAAAGAAAGATGCTTGGAAAGACAAGAAAGAAGAAACGTTCTTCGTTTCCCCAAACCCAAATCAACCCCACTCCTTATCCATCGCCGACCTCCTCCCCAAACCCAATCGGAAGCACTTGAACAAGTCATCACAGACCTTGAAGACTCTCTTGAGAAGGGCATCAGAATCGACCCTGAAATATATGCCTCTTTATTAGAAATCTGCTATCGCTTGCAAGCCATTCGTCCCGGTATCAGACTCCACCGCCTTATCCCAACATCCCTCTTGCATAGAAATTTTGGCATCTCTTCCAAGCTTCTCAGGTTGTATGCTGCATGTGGGCTTGTGGATGACGCCCACGAGCTGTTTGATCAAATGGCTAAGAGGGACACGTCTGCATTTCCCTGGAATTCACTCATCTCAGGATATGCCCAAATGGGCCTCTACGACGATGCCATTGCACTCTACTTCCAAATGGTGGAAGAGGGTGTTGAACCTGACTTGTTCACTTTCCCGAGGGTTCTCAAAGTTTGCGCGGGAATTGGGTCTGTTCGAGTGGGGGAAGAAGTGCATCGCCATTTGGTTCGTGCTGGATTTGCCACTGATGGGTTTGTCCTTAACGCACTTGTTGACATGTATTCTAAGTGCGGTGACATCGTAAAGGCTCAAAAGATCTTTGACAAGATGCCTCATAGAGACTCCATTTCGTGGAATTCCATGCTCACTGCTTATGTTCATCATGGTCTTGAGGTTGGGGCAGTGAACATTTTCCGCCAAATGATTTTGGACGGGTGTGAACCTGATTCTGTTAGCGTATCCACCATTCTTACAGGTGTGTCATCACCATGTCTAGGCGTCCAAATTCATGGATGGGTAATTCGGCGAGGTCTTGACTGGAACCTGTCCATTGCTAATTCCTTGATGGTGATGTACTCCAGTCATGGTAGGTTAGAAAAGGCACGTTGGATATTCAATCTAATGCCAGAGAGGGATGTTGTTTCGTGGAATTCTATAATATCTGCACATTGCAAACGCCGAGAAGCCCTTGAGTTTTTTGAGCAAATGGAGGAAGCTGGTGTTGAGCCTGATAAAATAACGTTTGTTTCAGTATTATCAGCCTGTGCCTACTTAGGCTTGGTGAAGGAGGGAGAGAGAGTGTTTGCTCTAATGTCTGCAAAACATAAAATAAAACCAATTATGGAACATTATGGTTGTATGGTTAACCTTTATGGAAGAGCCGGGCTAATTAAAAAGGCTTATAGCATCATAGTGGATGGAATGGGCTCTGAGGCTGCTGGTCCAACTCTTTGGGGAGCTTTATTGTATGCTTGCTTTTTGCATGGAGATGCAACTATTGGGGAGATTGCTGCAAACAGGCTCTTTGATTTGGAGCCAGACAACGAGCATAACTTTGTACTTCTTATGGGGATTTATGAAAATGCAGGCAGATTAGAGGACATGGAGAGAGTTAGAATGATGATGGTTGACAGAGGATTGGACTATTAGGCAGCTGTACATCCTAATCATATGTTTTTCTTGAGTCACAGGAAATGTTTGATGCTTGATTCATTCAGTTTCCATTTGGTCCCACAAAATGTGATTATAGTAGACATTCTTTGATGTATACAGCATCAGCACATAACATGCTTGATCAAATTCCAACTTGGCTCTGTCTTCCTCGTACACCAGAAAATATATTATTTTTCACCTGTGCATCTTCACGCCACACGTAATTACTGGGTTGAGTACCTTGGCAGCTAGAACAAGAGATTAAATAAAAGTTCTTCCATTCGTAGAAGTTGATTTTGTGATGCCTTTCTCGATTGTATCGTCTGGACTTATAACACCAGAAATAGTAAATTCTTTGACATTTTATGTTTTGAAGCAAGGAATTGAGTAAGACATGCTTAAACGTAACACTGTACAAAACTCTGTTCATCAACTAACACTCCATCCAATAAACTGATCCTTGCAGCAGCAACTTGCACATGCTGCAGCCAAGGACAGGTAAAATAATATTTTTTGTTGACTATGGGATTAATATACGTGCATACTACTGATATTAATATTTTATCTGACTCTGCACCAGCCTTCTTGGGGTGAAAATGGAGACCCTAAATTTATGGGCAAGTTGTTTTGTAGTTAATTGGAATTGTTAAAGAAAAAGAATAACTGAAGTCTGAAATGGTACCTGTGGCCTCAGTTTAAGATTCCTTGCTACCCTCAACTCAACTCTTCCGTACGCCAAATAAGTAATCCTACTACCATTTAAGCAACTTATTTCTTTTTTCTGTGTACAACTATAACGCCATCATTCACAAATAATCTCTTTCTTTTCTTATGCTTTGATTTGAAGCCAAGTACCTGTTGCCCCTTTTTTTAACAGTGAGACTTAAGAAAGTATACAAACAGCGCAGCACAGAACGGTTGGAGTGTTGTGGGGACTTTGCAAACAGAGATTTTGTCAACGCGGTGTATGCACTTTTGGCTCCCTTTAGAGCCAATTAAACACACATTTTGGTGAGTCTTACATCATTTCTTCTCATTTTTTTATGCGTAAGGCCGAAGAGATTGTGGCAAGCATTGAACTAGTGAACAACTATCTAGGATAGCACAGACACAAACACTTATACAACATGTTTAATTACAAGAAATCCAAAAATTAAATATTTTTTGAATTTACACTTCACCGATATACTAGATATACCTAGGAAAACAAGGCGTGTCTAAAGAATGCCATTTTTGTGTCTTTTCATAGCAAATCATCCAATGAGTAGTAATTCCACTAAGCCCATAAGCAATTCCTTAAACCGTGGAAAGATGGGATGACACATGCCACGTGCTCACTCCGCAGCACTCTCTAAATGCACGTGATTCCGTATCCATGAAGAAAATCAAGATCGCGTTGCGTCTACTGTAACATCAAACATAAAAAACTAAACACAAAAATGGTCGGCACTTGCACATGATTAAGAAACTCCCACTCTAAGCTACTACGAGGGTGCATGAAAGACATGAATATATAACTGCTGGGCACCCGAAACAAGAAAAACAGCACCAAAATGACAATGATGCCAAAGACATTGTTCACTCTGTTATTACTTTCCTCTGCTTTCTCAATAGCCACATCAAGAAGACATTCCCACACCAACAACATAGATTGGTGGTGCAGCCAAACCCCGTACCCCGACCCATGCAAATACTACATGAAACAACAAAGCCACCACCATCACAAACTCAAACACAAATCCGAATTCAGGGCAATTCTCATTCACTTGGCGTTGAACAGAGCAATGATCATGCGAAGGAAAGCACGCGAATTCGGGCACAAGGGGATCACCAAGAAGCAGAAATCAGTGTTCCGTGATTGTTTGAAGCTCTACGACAACACCGTTTTCCATCTCAACCGCACCATCGAAGGCCTTCACCAGAAAAAAAGCTGTTCACCCTTTGATGCACAAACGTGGCTCAGCACAGCTCGCACAAACATCGAAACATGTCAGAACGGGGCACTCGAACTTGGAGTTCAAGATTTCATGGCCCCCACCGAGAGATGCAACGTGACCGAGATCATAAGCAATGGCTTATTCGTGAACTGGGCATTCCTGAAGTACGAAAAGGTTCATTACACGGAAGATGCAGAGGCTGAATTTCCAAGTTGGTTTTCCACGCATGAGAGGAAGCTGTTGCAGTCTTCTTCGGTGAGGGCGCATCTTGTGGTGGCCAAAGATGGTTCGGGGCATTTCAAGAGTGTTCAAGCTGCTATCAATGCCGCTGCAAAGAGAAGGTTGAAGAGCAGATTTATCATACACGTGAAGAGCGGAGTTTATAGAGAGAATATTGAGGTTGACAAGACCAATGACAACATCATGTTGTTCGGTGATGGCATGAGAAACACCATCATCACAAGTGGCAGAAGCGTTAATGCCGGCTTCACCACCTACAGCTCCGCCACAGCAGGTCACTGCTCTCAACCACTATTTCATCTTTTTCTCTCCTTTTATTTTCTAAAGAAAGTGCACTTCTTGATTTCTTCACTATTATACGTATGAAAATTTCAGGCTTTCCCTTTTCGAATACTTAGGATTCCTCTTCAAATCTATATGCAAGTCTTGTTTTGTTTTGGTATGCTTTTTTGCAGTGTGAATTCTTTGTGCTTCGTTTAATCTGATGAATATAATATGCTAGAAAAACTTAAACCCTCAAAAGTATTCAGGTGAATAAGTTTATATATTTGTAAGGTTTTGACTCATGATAATATGTTGAATGCTTGAGCTTGTACACGAAGTTAAATGATGCCTTTGAATGAGTGGCGATGCGTGTAACTTTTGGCATGTAGAGACTTGGCATAATGACATGGAGAAATGCTTCCGATTTAAGCATATGTATATAGATAGATTGAGGTTTTAGTAATGTTTATAGTATGTGAAAAGTAGCAGTTTTTTTGCAATAAAAAAAATCTAATAATTAAGAATTTGCACACAAAAAATCATGAAATAGAAACTAATTTTAGAGATAAAAAATAATTAGTTGCTATAGTGACTAAATTAAAGACAAAAAAAAATTTTAGTTTCTAAATTAGTTTATATTATTGTTAAATAGTTTCTACATTTGTATTTAATTAGTTACCAAAGTTTTAACTATCAATTATTTAGATTTTAAATTTGGTAGCAAAAACCTTGGTAGCTAATTAGATACCAATTTAGAAACCATTTAACAATAATATAAACTAATTTAGAAACAATTTTTTTTTAGTTTTTATAATGGTATCTAATTTAGTCACTATAACAACTAATTATTTTTTAGTTTTTAAAATTGATTGATTTTCTTGTAGTGGATGTCTCTTTATTAGAAGATACAATTAAGATAGAAAAAAGTAGTTTTTAGTCCTAATCTGTTCTTTTGTCATGTCATATTATTTTCCTTATATAGGATAGTGTTTTTCCTCTTTTTCCTGTATTTAGTTTTGTTTTGAGTTATATTTACAAATGGATTAGAATCCGCATATACAATCAATCTCTATAATTAACGTCTTCCTCCTATCCTTACGAGAAATAAATAGGATTTTTTTCATTAACTTCAGAGATCAACATTAAGATTATTTCAGCACACGATTCCATAACCTAACAGTGAATTATTATAAAATTTCAGGAATTGATGGGCTTCACTTCATTGCAAGAGACATTACCTTCAGAAACACGGCGGGTCCTCTAAAGGGTCAAGCAGTGGCACTTCGATCAGCCTCTGATCTCTCTGTGTTCTATCGATGTGCCATAGAAGGTTATCAAGACACACTCATGGTCCATGCACAGCGACAATTTTACAGAGGATGTTACATCTACGGCACAGTTGACTTCATTTTCGGAAATGCCGCTGTTGTTTTTCAAAACTGTGTCATTCTTGTAAGAAGGCCCTTAAATGGCCAAGCAAACATGATCACGGCCCAAGGTCGAGACGACCCATTTCAAAACACTGGGTTTTCAATCCATAACTCTCAGATCCGGGCTGCCCCAGATCTCAGGCCCGTTGTTGGCAAGTTCAACACCTTCTTGGGCCGGCCCTGGCAACGTTACTCTAGAGTTGTGGTAATGAAATCATTCCTGGATAGCATGGTGAGCCCAATGGGCTGGTCTCCTTGGGGGGACTCTAATTTTGCTTTGGATACTCTGTATTATGGAGAGTACAAGAACTTTGGGCCCGGTTCATCCACCAGAAACAGGGTACTGTGGCCCGGTTTTCATAGCATAAAAAGCCCAAATGAGGCATCGCGATTCACAGTTGCTAACCTTCTTGCTGGGCGCACGTGGTTGCCAGCCACTGGTGTGCCATTCACTTCTGGGCTTTGATCTTCTTCATCATACTCAATTGGTTGGAATTAAGTTATGTTGTAGTTTGTGTCTGCAAACAACACAATATTCTTTTGTACATTCCAAGACAAAAACAATAACTTATAAATAAATAATACATTATCATTCACTCACAATTTTTTTTTTTTATGATAAAGTAACATAAAGTTATATAATTTTGAAATTGTTAGCTTTAGGGTTTTTTTAGATAATCATCTCTCAACAAATTTTTAAGAGTAAAAAATAGAATAGAATAGAATAAAATAAACATGTTTGAAAATTATAATGAGTTTATACGTAAATTAACTTGACAAAACTTTCTTATGCAATTTTCCTAAATTTATACTTTTTGACTTATAGATAAGTTGATTAAACTTTTCTTATCTAATGTCTGCATAAAAAAGTTTGTCTGAACAAATTCTTAACTATTTAAGTGTTGAGACAGCTACTCCAGATATGTGGGGGCATTATTGTGTGCCACACGGATGATTAAACCTGTCATATTTGTGACAATCTTTTTGATTTAGTACCAGAGATAATGAATATTGTTTTCTAGCTTCTTAAGACTTTATCATCATAATTACAAACCTTTTTTTTTTCTTAACAAATAACAATGAAATTAAATGGGTCAATTTCAGAGGTGAACCAACCCTTATACAATATAATGATGTTCAAAGAGTATCTTTTTATCTACATATCAATTAAAAAGACTTCCTATTGTCTATTCCATCTCTACCAATAATAAAAGAGAATAAAGAGGATTAACTCTTATAAAAATACTAAATTAAATGCATACATACCAAGGGTTCTAGACACCAATCAGAGAATAAGAAATTAATTGACGGTATCTTTGATGAGATCCAGAACCAAACCTTAACCTGTACCACAGAGTGAAAACTTCAGTATGATCAACCACTCCACCTTTAAATAAACAGTTATTCCTGTGTATCCAAATCTCGCTAACCACCGCAATCCACACATTGTTCATAATAAGTTCATAATAAGATTAAGTGAAGTAAGTACATCGAGAATCTTGAAAAACCTGTGTACTTTCTTGTCTCACAGATATGCTTGATGAATAATTCATTCACTGCATTTTGTCCCAAAGATGTGATCATGATAAGGATTCTTTGATGTACAACATTGCACTACCACGTAACTTGTTTAATCAAATTCCAACTTGTCATTGTTATCCTTCATCCCAAGTGTCAAATACAGGAACTACATGCTTAAACGTAAGATGGAACAAAACTCTGTTGATCAACTAACACTTCATCTAATCTAATAACTGATTCTTGCAGCAACCTGCACATGTTGCATTAAGCAAATCTAAAAATACTGATATTTCTAAGTTAATGTGGGGCTCGAGACGTGCATAAATAACATAAATACTGTTACTCTCTCTAAAAAATACGATTTCTTGAGATGAAATAAAGATCCTAAACGTAAAGTTCAACTTGTATTATAGTTAACTGGAAATTGTGAAAGGAAAAATAATATAAGTTTAGTTTGAAAACCCGGTGCCTTGACCATAGAGTTTTTAGATGCCTTGCTATTTGCTTGTCTTTTTTCTTTTTTTAGAACTAATTGTGTGACCTTTAACCAATAATTTCTTTAATGATCCTTTGTTTTTATAATATGTGTGAGCGTACAAATTTCTGACAGTCGTGTCGGTAATCTCAATCGAGGTGACCTGTAAAAGATACTCTGACCCTCAAGTGAGTATTCTTGTAGAAAGTATATTCTGATCAATAGTAAAAAACGTACTTTATTTATAACACTGGTTATGAGTCTTGACCATGATGGGTCAGACCTCAGTTACTTATTGACCTGCATCATAGTCCCATACTAATAGGAATGTATATTTTTCTGTTAATCAATTACTTAGTTGATTCATCGGAGAAACCTCTCAGTATTTCGAGACACTAATTATGATTCCTTAAGTATCATTGTAACTATCATTACTATTTCACTCGATCAATCAATAATCAAAACTCACTCGTCCGATACCGACTAATATAAGTTACTTTTCTCTCGAAGCACAAAATGTTTGCAGTAATGGGGTGACTAAAAGAAACAGTTAGAAAGTTCATAACCCTGATAATAACTTACTTTGTAGCAAATGAAAAAACTGATAAATATGATTAACGAGTAAAGTAGTTTTCAAGACGCAATGAGTTCGTGATTCAAATCTCTTGTTGATAAAACATGTCAATCAAAAGATCATCAGAAAGGGACACAGTTTCTGAAGTTTGCGATGAGGAGCCTTTGTCACAGGTCAACGCTGAAAAAGTATTGCAACCACGTTCAGACATGCATTTTTATATTACCTTTCATTTTGATATTGCTTTCGATTTAAGAATCCACAAAATAAACATAAGAAGATTCCAAATATGCTGACTTGGAAACTGTGCCTCACCAACGAACGAATCAATCACAAAAATTCAATGCTAATTGAGATAATAATGTGATCGATAACTATCTCTGGTTTTCAACTTTAATAAATGTAACTTATAAGATCCAAGTTATGTTTTAAGATGTACATAAGCATATTGGGAATGTTGACTTGAATAATAAATAAAATGTTGAACTAAATAATATTGGCATCTTCAGAGTAAATCACGTACGTTACATAATTAATAATTTTATGGTCTACATGATCTTGACCAAACTGTTACATCAGAAGGTCAAAGAAGATAACTGATATGATATATCAGTGGAGAAACACCACCATCTAAGGTACAATGAATCAGGAATTCAAAATGGAACCTCTTCCCTTGTTTTTATTTTTTAAAAGCAAAGAGTTACTAAAAAGTAAACAAAAAGTAAAATTATTATTAATTTAGATAAAGTATTCTAACGAACACAATCCATTCTAATTTTTTCATAGATAGAAAATTAACCCATTATAATTAAGTTCACCTAGTAAATAATATACTTCGTAAATGCATTATGCACGAGTCTCCTTTTTTTATTTTTATTAATTAAGGCCATACATATTTATATATCAAACTAAGATCACCATAAATAATAAAATTATCTTTGAACTTTTTAATCTAATTCCATTCTCAAGTTTTTTTTTTTTTTTAATTTCTCAAGTATTTGACCTTATAAAACATTTGCTAATGCACTAAAATATACTTATTTACGTTTTTCATTTGATTTTTCAATATTATGAAACAAGTTTCTCTTAATTAATGTATAACATAAGAAATCACACTCAAGCCACAATTTTACAACAATGGGTGATGAAAAAAGCAACGCAAGCACAGGTATATTCCCAGATAAAGATAAGGAAAAGATTGTGTTTGTTTAAGATTCAGTGTTTAGGGTTGAAGAAACACAGATTTAAGGAGTATATATTAGAAAAGGGTGTTGACGAATGCCAAGGCAATGCTAATCAAGGAAGAAACATCATAAATGGTGGTTTTGATCTTCTTCTGCAGTGAAGAACGCACTTGAATTTCATCAAACTCATCGATGCATGTAGATTCATCTGTTATGGAACCACTCACCCAAGTCTTTATGTTGTCCCATTGAAACCTCTCATCAGCAGTGGAGTTTCCGTTCAAATGTGCCAACGCATCAGAAGATTGCTGAAGCAGATCCAACGTGTCGTCTATGTTCTCTCTGCAGTCATCAATCACAGACGTTTCTCCATCTGATAGCTTCCCCTTCGACAACTTTTTCAACGTGCTTTTTGCTATCTTGGCTTCTTTTAGAGCCACGTTGATGGAGAGTTTGGTGAGTGTTACGTGGTTTCTTTTGATTTTTGATGCATATGGGGAGAGAGCCTTGTAGCATTCCATTGGATAAGTGGTGGCATTGCATTGATCTTTTATGAACTTTTTGTAGGTTTTGAGGGAATCGTTGGTGGTTGTGGATTGTGCTAGTTGGAGAAAGGTTGAGAGGAATAGAAGTGATAGAAGTGTTCTAAAGAGAGCCATTTTGTGTCTTTGTATTGCATTGGTACAACTCCAATGAGGCTTTTATAAGAAAACTATGTGATCACTATTTGAAGCTATCAATGTGAATGCTTAAAGGAAATGGGAAATGATTCAAAGAATGTGCTGAGTATGTATTTGATAAATCCACTCTGTTCATAAGCAAATCAAACCGTACAAGATGGGATGGCACATGCCACACCCACATGCTGCTTTTTTCTACACTTTGTATCAAAGATTAAGGGAAAAAAAGTTCACCACATGATTCTATAATTCATTTTTGAAACATAAATAATAAATTAAGTGTTTGCTTTCTTCTCCTCATTTTGTTACTAACATTTTTTTTAATTTTTAGATTTATGGTCATGATCGAGTTCGGTATATCTTGAGTGAATCAGTCTGATCATGGCATTTACAAGATCTATTGTTTACTCTCATACAAGAGAAATGGGGCGGAGATCATGGAAGTTAGCAGATATGCAGGATCAGAGTCGTCTTGTTAAATGTAATTAGGAAACGAAAATGAATGAGACCAAAATAAAAGGAAGAAGAGATCAAACCATAGAATAACATTTCGTAAGGACTATACTTAACTGTATGTTCTAGTAAGGAGACATCTCTCTTGGCTAGAACAAGATTAAATATGTTTTTTCTTTTACTTTCACATTAAGTTTGTTTTCGTCTTTAGTTTAAATTTTAGATATTCTGTATTATTTTTAAGAAAATTATTGAAATGAGTCATTGTTAAAATTTCAACAAGATGTTAAAATATTTCAGACTAACTCATCATTAACGTAAATGTTATAATATTATAATATAGTTTTGGATATCTAAAGTATCATTTCGATTTTTTTTATTACAAATAAATATTTAAGAATCTAAATTTTAGATTCTAGATTAGAGATAAAAACAAATTTTGGGAAATGTAACACATATTCAAACTTTTATGTTTTTATACATGGTGATATTCTTGTAAGTTCAAATTTTTTGAGATATAAAATATTGGCTTCCGTAATTTAAATGTAGAAAGTCAACATTTTTATGCAATTTAAAAATCAGCCTCCAAAACTGAGATGCAAGAAAAGTTGCCATTGTCAAAGGGTCGTAGAAAACACCTACGAATTTTTATGCAATTTTTATTGTAATTTTTAATTTGAAATAATAATAAATATATGAATAGTGTTCGTTAATATAGAAAACACATATATTGACGAGTTTTTGAAAACTAAAATATTTAATTAAACTTTACTAATACAAAAACTTAATTAAAAAGATAAAAAATAACTAAACCTTAAATTTCCTTTTAGAAACAGAACACATACGAAAAAGGAAAAGTAGATAAAGCCTTGTTATTCTACAATATTAATTCAGGACCATAAGTTTATGAAGTGATATACATATAAACTATGCATGATAATGACAAATACCAAAAACATCGTATCGTGGCATTTGTAATATCATAAGTTTTTGGGCCTTTATGGTCACAATAAATATTTTCAATTGATCATACACACGTGTATTACGTACCTACCTCCAGTCTTCGTATTCGAAACATAGCTAGTTCAAAATCTTTATATTTTCATAGGAACCTCACTCTATTACAATTATACAAATAATTCACCAAGAAAAGAGAAAGAAGAAACAGACAATATAACAACCCAATTCACATTCACTAGAACTATCCAGCCACTGGTTGGCACCAAACCACTCACACTTAGTAGCTGTCACATAAATCTCATAACTAAATACTCTCTAATTGTGCAACTCAATTTCATAAAACTGATTTATAAGATAAAATTTGTATTCACATATATACTATAAAATATTTTAATTTTTAATCTACGAGAAAAACGAGTTTTGAACATATATACTATAAAATGTTTTAATTTTTAGTAACGACGGTGACGAGTTTGAAGGTGATGATGAGGTAGTTAAGCATGATTGGCCAGCTGATTAATCAAAGCCAAGGCATTGCTGGTCAATTGGGCTACCTGCACAACGAGTCCTCTCACACGGCTCTTAGTGTTCGTACCATCAATGCTCATCTCACTCTCTTCGAACCCATCCATGCAAGTGCTCTCATCCGTCAAAGCAGCACTCACCCACGTTTGCACGTCACTCATCGTCATCTCAAAATTCGACCTTCTCAGATCGCTCATCCCATTAATCGACCTTCTCAGTTCCTCCACCGACTCATTCAGCACCTCCACGCAGTCCTTCATCGCCGCAACCTCTCTCGGCTTCAGCCCCCGCCGCTTTGCCATCGCCGACATCACGGCGGAGGTCGATTTCGCCGATGCAAGAGTCACGTTGAGCGCTGCGCCCGTTAAAACCACGCGGTTTGTTTGGATCAGCTCTGCATGCTTCACCAAGGAGCTGTAGCAGAGTCTCGGATAAGTTGTGGAACTGCACGATGTTCTGATGAACACTGTGTTAGCTTCTTTGTATGGTGTTTCGGTGCCTTTGTTGGCACTGTGTGTGGTGAAAGTTGAAGCAATAATCACGAGAAGATTTGTGAGAAGATGCTTGGAAGAAATGAGTTCCATTGTTTTCCTATTGGATTAATTTTGTTGGGTGAGGAAAAATGGGAAGGAAGGTAACCTATATATAGGACTCTAAATTCTACCTTAATTTTACTATTGTAGGGTCATAAACAGAGCCGGTTAGTGTTTATGGTTATGGTATTTATGAGTGATTGGGTGAAGATTATGATGATTGGAAATACACAGATTAGAATTATTGAAACTTAACACAATTAGGAGAACAGAAATAAACGACTCAGCTTAAAACAGAGACGATTATTCTGTTTCTGAAACCTTAAAGGTGTTGGACTTTTGCCTTTGACAATCTAGATAGTCTTTCATCCGGGATAACCAGACATTTTCTATTGTTAGCCAAAACAAGTATTGAAACTAAACACTAAAAAGCAACATATTCTCAAGCTACGTGCTTGACACCAAAGTAGTATGACATTTTAGTCTTTCTTTCTAAAGATGATAAAATTGTCTTTGTTCATGTATGTAATGTATTTAAGTAACCATAAATCTATAGTTTTCTAGTTAGAGGCGCATCCATAACACAAAAAGAAGATACGGGAAAGAAAAGACAGAATGTTTTGTTTTCGAAAAATCAATTTTGCTCGCTTCCTATTTTGGTATGAAATTTTTACCAGACATTCATCATTGTGTCTATTGAGTTTTGATTGAGATTTGAGCTACAAATTCGTCTCATAGGAATTTGCAATAATTTTTTTATTCATCACTGCCAGGGCTGAAAAGAATGTTCGTTTGTGCGTGAACTGTTTGATTTTTTTTTTTGGGTGAATACTCATCCGTTTTATCTGAAATTTATCGCGTTTTGTTCCAAATTCAGTCAAGATTCTTACGTGGAATTTTAGGAAAAAACTATTTTAAAAGAATTTTTAAAACTTTTTGTGCAAATCAAAACTATCCTCTTCCAAATATAGACATCATAATTAAAGTGAAATGAGGAGATAGGAAGATATTAAAGTAAATGATATAATTTTCTAAACATGGCCGAAACTAAGAAATTCGGTTTTTTATGAAGAGTGTGTGGTTTTTCTGTTCAAGAAATTAGTACCCTCCAATAATTGAAAAGCAGTGGGGTTACCTGTTCCCCTCAAAATTTAAAGTTCAAACTATGACTACCACGCGAATGAAGTCGCTTTCCTCAACCAAAATTCATGTATGACATTTCATTCAACGTGACATTGTTTTTTACATGAGTGAAAATCCTTGTATCACTTACATCCATGATGAAACGTGACATTTTGTTTCTTTTGAAGCCTTGAAGATGAGTGATAAATAAAAAGGTTGTATAATTTTGTTCATTCGCATGTTAAGTTAAATAAATATACTCCCATTTGTTGTTTTGTGTGGCTTATCTGAAGTTTAAGCAAAATATAAGAGAAAGAAGGGGCAAATGCAATTGGGTCTTCATCATTATCTTTATGCTACCAAAAATGTTTTATCAAAATTGTTGAACGAATTATAAGTAAATATATTATTATATCAATTTATACAACTTCAATCATCATATATTTTAATTATCTTTATGATTTTCTGTCTAAATATAACATATTTTTGGTGGTGGCCTGATAAAATCAATAAATACTCGTTAGGATAGACTCAAAAATGGTTCTGATACCATGTTACAAAGTGGACTTTAAGCCTAACTGAATCCCATAAAACCGGTTCATTGAAGTGAGGTTTGCACCCACTTATATACTATAAAAAAAGACTATAATCTCTAGTTGATGTGTGATATCCAACACTCATAATAATCTTGATATACTTACAACACACACTTTATTTGAGCACCTAGTTGTATATGTATGTGAGAGCATATTCATGTGAATTACTACTTTTCAGATACCCAATTAAGAGGTTATTTAATAATTGAGACGACAAATCAGGGATTTTAGAAGTTTAGACAGTACTTTGATTTGCTGTTGGAGACATTAACATTATCACAATATACTTATATTGCTGTTTGATTTGTGATTGTTTCTTTTGTCACTCTGTTATATGTTGGAGAATTTATATAAGATTAAGGTATTTATGAAATATTTTTATTATTTAATTTTTTTATATATAAAAAGAATATACTTATATTGCATAGCAGCCCATTACACCTTCAATGATTAGAGTAAACACAAAGGAAAATTTTGTATGGTTGATAATCACAGTATTAAGGTTCTCACACTATCATAAATCAATGTAAGTTATAGGTTTTCAGTCACACATTCCAATTGATAAAACTCCACCTTATGTTATATAAGTGGTGGAGAAGGTTCGTGATTCTGACCATGAAAAATATACAAAAATAAAATAAAATAAAGAATAATTAGAAATAGAAAACTTAGTATATTCGAAGAGAAAATCAGATAGCAAAATAAATTTTATCCTACTTTAGTACAAATTTATAGAATGTTTAGTTTCAGGGATTAATATATATATATAATTATTGAATGAAAAATTAAAATCAATCTTATTGAACGACTTAAGTTCTTAAGTTTTAACATATATATTTTATTTTTTCACTTAAAATTATATTTTTACTTTTCAAAAATAAAATAAAAATAGTTTTATTGTCGAATACAAGACTAGACTTACTAGACTTAAAAATTATAATCGTAACATAATGATAGAATTCGATATTGTATATGAATGATCGTCTATCGAGATGTATAAACACCAATGTCGTATCGGCTTAAATCAGGAAATTTCGAATAATCGACCTTTAAAAAAATATAATTTATTATTGAATTATGTCAATAACAAAACCAGATAAAAAAAACGGGTGAAGATTTTAATATATATTAAAAAATACACAAAAGAGAAAAACTGATTAACTACCCTATTTTTTACTATAGTTAATGTTCTAAGTCTCGCCAAAACTCATTTATAGAGCAATATGTACAAAGTATAAATGAAATGAATAAAAATTTATTAGACAAAACATATGTAAGAAACATGTGGCAAACAATAATTGATTAATGAAAAGGGAGAGATTATAGAATGAATAGTAGAAGATATTATATGCAAAATGAAAGGCTGAAATTAACATAGTACAATGTGAATTGACAGGGGCAACGTTAGGCTGAAATGAATCTATAGAATGTGAAGCTAGATTAGTGTTTGTGTTTGGAGATTATGATGGGTCTTCAAAAAATCTTATTATAAATTAATGCCTTCCTAATACTCATCACATGAAATAATAGGTACTAGCCCTTCGTGTGGCTACCCTTTCAACTTTTATATCATTCAAATTCCATTCAATTATTTCATTCAAATGCCCCTCAACTTCCTATCCACCTAATCAAAGGTTCTAAGTAAGAAGACATGCTTCATCAACAACTCTTCCCACATAATCATAACTCTATATTATATTAAATTAAAAAATAAATATTTTTTATTAAAATGTAGATTCATTTAAAGAGGTTAAATAATTTTAGAATTAAAATACATTTTTATCAACAAATCTTATCTCACTACAAGAAAATAATTAAATAAAAACTAATTTTAGAGACAAAAAATAATTAATTGTCATATTAACTAAATTAAATACTATTTTATAGACTAATTTTTTTTTCTAAATTAGTTTATATTATTGTTAGATAGTTTTTAAATTGGTATCTAATTAGCTACCAAAGTTTTTGCTATCAAATTTAGAATCTTAATAATTAGTAGTTAAAACCATGGTAGTTAATTAGATACTAATTTAAAAACTATTTAATAATAATAAAAAATAATTTAGAAACAATTTTTTTTAATATCTAAATTTATTTCTACTTTACTCAATATATAATAATTAATTATTTTTTGTTTTAAATTTTCTATTCAATACAATCAAGATGATAATTGAGTGTTAATATATTGACAATTCTGTATTAAATTATAATTAATTTTTTTATATTTTATTTTAAACAATTTTAAAATTACCATTATTTCATATAATAATTATAAATTTGTGTATTTTAGTTGTAAAAGTAATTTTTTTTATATTATGGGTATAACGAAGTTGTAGAGAGAAAAAAATGGGATAATATTGAATAAGCCATTATTCACACCCTGGCCTCCTTTGTCTCCTCCTAGGCACATTTTCTAATTCTATGTCACATCTTACTTTTTTCAATACACCATTATTCGAGATATTTAGTAACCATTTTGCATTATCTTTTATTTAGTGGTTTATTTAAATTTTTCAAAGAAATATAATTATTAGTAATGTGATTTGACAAAATAAGTGACATTATATTAGGTTAGAGATCGGTTTGCTTTATTTTTCTTTCAAGTCTTTTAATTTTTGTTTGATATGTTGTTGATCCGTACGAAAGCAAATTCTCCAAATAGCTATGTATTTTCACATTTTTTTTAATTTATTTTCAACAATATTTTTTTAGTATAATGAAAGATATTGTGTCTCTTTTTTTCCAGTGTCGATGACTGTTCTAAAATTAAAAAAAAAGTAATTAGAGATTAAAATAAATAAGAAAACATTTATCAGAAATTATTTTGCAGCATGTTCTCTATTCCTAAATCTGGCATTAATTTATTTCTTACCATAGTATCCTTTGTTAGCAGTAATAAATTAAAATAAATTGCATCTTCAATTATTGTTATTGTTTTATTTTATTAATCCTTAATTTTCAATTCTAAGACAATTGTTAAGATATTTATGTTCAATAGTTTTCATTGTTGGTTATGAATTTAATGAGGTAGGGCCCACCAACTACTTGTGGGACATGTATAACTAATTCAAGTCGGTTACTTGCTTTGTGTGGTATTTTATAAAGGTTGAAGCATTTTGAAATGTTTGGTTTTATTTATTTATTTATTTTTTAATAAAAAAATTATAAATAAACGAAAAATTATATCCACAACTTTTATTTTCAATGTTTCACGAGACATAATTTAATTTTAAAATTAAACATATAAAAGTCATCTAATGGTAAAGATTATCAAATATATTGAGAATTTTTGTCTCCACAAAACAACCTGGTTTAATAGCATGTGTTTCAAAATAATGCTACTTTATTATTTTATTTACAATTTCACCCCACTTCAATAAATCACTCATATCAGTTTATTAATTTTTTTTATTTAACTATATTTTTGGAATCCACCTCAAACAGAAACAATGTTAAATTTATATATACAAATCAATTTTACGAAGATAAGTTAAATTTAAATTATTTTTAATATAATATTAGAAAATTGTTCTAAAAAAGTTTGTTAGTTTGTATTATTCATTGGTAGACTACATAAATATTTAATTTTATTCATAAGATATTTATTTAGAATGTATATTAAAAAATTTACATTAATTAAAAATAAATTAAATTTAAAATTACTTCGAAAAAATATCTTCCACATTTATCATAAGTTGTATGATGATAATTTCTATATTGATCTTAACGTAGATATTTTAAATCTAAAAATTAGTTGTACATATACTGTTCTATCTCTATCCTCAATTAAGAATATAGAAAAGGCTAGGCTATTTTTAAAAAAATTACGAAAATGTCATATACCAGGTCCTAGATTTCTCCTAAAAATATAATGTCTTGTTATTAGAAAAATATTTTTGATTTGATATTGTATTGTATCTACCCGTAACGAATTATACTGATATATATTGTAATAATAAAAATTTAAATCAAATGCAATTTTATAAATTAGACATAATTTAATTAAATCTCCCTTATGGTATAACTCATATGATGATACAGTAAAAAGTTCATCAAATTATATAACTTGGATGTCTAGTAATTGTTAATTGAATTATATGTTTTATAATATGTTTTAATTTATTTTAAATATTTTTCCAACAGCACATCTAAATTTATTTTTTAAGTGAATCTCCTTCTATCATCTTCATCTAATCTAAGTGTCAAAAGCTCAGACAAGGTTAATTATCATCTTTTACTTTTTTTTTTAATCAGTAATGATTAAATGAATTAAAAGGGAAGTTTGTAAGAGTGTTATATATAACCTTTATATAAGTAAAAAAAAAAATTCACACCACTTAACTACAATCCAACACAAAGCAACAAACATAGGCTTGTGTTTTATATGGCATGTTGTAGTTGGTTTTGATTTATGGTTAGTCTTCTTAGAATGTGTTCTTTTGATGCTGCAGTCATGGAATCTTGGTACCTATGCAATTTGGATTGCTCTAATGGACTTAGGTTGTTATGTTTTGTTATGGACTTAGGTTAGGTTGGTATGTTTTGTTGAATGTGTGGAAGGTATAAATTAAGAAGCCTAAGTTTATAACAACTTTGGTTCTCTTATTAATAAAAAAATATAGAATAATTATGCAGTAAAAATCTGCATAATTTCCAGCATTAGCAATACAAGTAGCAACATGGCTTTACAAGCATTACCATGCCATTACAGCAATATAACACCACTTCGGAATTCCAGCACTGCATTCGCATGAGAACATATAAAAGAAAAAAGTGATTCCAACAACAAAAAAAGTCTAACTAAAGCACTGAAATGGTCGAACCATGTAGCAGCAGGGACAGTAACAGTTGAACATTAGGGAGACATAAACCAGAACATTTTTTCACACTTCTTTAGCTGGTGTGTGTGAGTTAACCATGGGAATTGGCTAGCTGATTTATCAGAGCCAATGCATTGCTGGTCAATTGGGCTATCTGCACAACTTCCCCTCTCACAGTGCTCTTAATATTGGTAGCACCAGTAGCTGTCTCTTGGAACCCATCGCTGCAGGTACTCTCATCAGTCAAAGCAGCACTCACCCACGTTTGCACGTCGCTCATTGTCATCTCGAAGTTGGAGGTTCTCAGATGACTCATCTCATCGATGGACCTTCTCAGTTCATCCACGGAGTCTCTCAGCTCCTCCACACAGTCCTTCATGGCTGCAACCTCTCTTGGCTTCAGCCCCTGTCTCTTTCCCAGTGCCAACATCATTGCTGCTGTCGATTTCGCCGATGCAAGAGTCACGTTAAGGGCCGTGCCAGTCAACACCATGCGATTTGTTTGGATCAGGTCTGCATGCTTCACTAGGGAGCTGTAGCAGAGTGTTGGATATGTTGTGGAACTGCACGATGTTCTGATGAACACTATGCTCGCTTCTTGGTATGGTCTTTCGCTGACTTTTCTGGCACTTTGTGCGGTGAAACTAGAAGCGATGATTATGAAAAGGGACGTGATGAGGTGCTTGGAAGATATGGCCTCCATTGTTTCCTACCTTGATTATGATTAGTTTGGTTGGGTGAGAAAAATGGGAAGGAAGATGACCCATATATATAGGATTCAAATGTATGTAACGAAAATCATGGTTTTGAAAACTCGCTAGACTCAATCCTCACAAATGCCTCCAAAGTGATGTGGGAGAAGTTTGGAAGCAAAAGGAATTGATCTTGGCATGGTTGGTGTTGGCATGGTTGGTGCATAGTCAAGTTCATAATTTTAGTGTTTTGGCTTGATTTTGTGACTTGGTGGTGTGTGGGGTGAAAAACGAAAATCTTGGTTTTAGAAAACTGACTGGACTCCATCCTCACAAGTTCCTCGAAAGTTATGTGGAAAAAGTTTTTATCTTTACAGTTTTACCATTAATTGTAAGTATTTTAGGTATAATTAACTTTTATAAAAAAAATAAAAAAATCAATCATTTCTCAAAACTCTTAGCACACTTAAAAACTGATAAAAGTAAATAATCTCACAATTAAATATAAACGCATAATATTTTTTAACCGAACTCATACATACAAACGTTAGATAAAAATTTCAATATAATTTATTCGGTCACTTCTATAAATCCTCTTATTCTTATGTTTTCAAAAGTGAGTTGTTTAGATATCATATACAATTCAAATGAGATAACCATAGGAAGATATTTTTAGGAAGAAAAGAAAGATTTTTAAAACGTGACCCAACTAGAAAGATCGATCTTTATGAAGAAAATACTCAGCCATTAAGAGGGACGTGATTTATCTACTTGCTCCAATAATTGGGACCAGTGGGATTCTCTTTGGTTCCCCTCAGTTTAAAGTTTAAAAAATGAGTAGCATGTGAGTGGGTCACTCTATGTATGAACCCAAATTGGGTGCAACATCTCATATTGAATTGAAGTTGAGCTTGTGATTTTCTTCCCATGTTTGTGCATATTATAGTTGGATACACTTCCTGCATAGTACGTAGTAATAAAAACTTGCAATTTTCAAAATCCAGCATTAAATCATCTCCTTAACATAGACCAAATCCAACATTATGTTCTGTGCCTGTCTCCTTCTTGCTAGTGGCGTTTAGCACAGAAGTAGTAAAACATGTATATGTACAATCTCAGGGTTCAAAAACATTGTCGTACGTAGTACAGTTGACTCACAAGTGGCGGCGGCTAAACGTTTTGCATGCTGGCTGCTTCCTAAGGTATGCATCCTTCCCGCGAAGTTTACTTTTCCTATCCCGGTTGGGTTATGGATCCTTTGGCATGTATACGGCTGATTCGGTAAAACTAGTTAGCGCTTTGTTTGGTTGGTCCTTTGTCCGACGATTTTGGGTGTCAAGTTACGAGTTAGATTCTATGTGTTCTTATAAAAGGGTTGGACCACCCCTGAAGTGGTCCCCATTTATTTATTTTTTATTGCTGATAAAAAAAAAAACTATGCATCCATCTTGGTTAATATTATTTTTTTATTAACAATAGAAAATAAATAATAGAAATATTTTAGAAATAACTCAACTCTTATATAAGAGGTGTACACATTTTCAAATTTGTAATCGCCTCTACCCTTAAGCAAAACTATTATTCCCACTCTCACCACTAATCTTTAAACTTTTTAATGGATCTCATGTATACCAAAGATTTTAAACACCAATCAGAATAAGAAAAACAAGTTAAGCGTATCTTCGATGTTATCCATGACCACACCTTCAACTGCATCCTCGAGTCTCATTGAAAATTTTTTCCGTATGATCTATGTGTCTGTTTCTGAAAATCTTTTTATTATTTTGCTTCCATAGTTCACCTATGAACTGCTATCCACGCACACAATCAGATTCGATTAATAGATTCATTTTCGGCTCCTGATGTACTGCAGATGACAAATCTACCCACTACTAAAATATTATTACATTATTACTCTTTGTTGATGTATTATAGACCCCTCACTTCCTGTTACATATTAATACAAATTAATTAACGTTATTTAATTTAACTAACTATAATTAAACACAACCTTTTCGTTTTTCTTTTATTAAAAATTGATTAGGAATAAGAAAAGAATTAATAAACTTTTAAATAAATGAAAATATTTAAAAAACAACTAAAGATGATAGAATTAGTTAAAACTTGTAATTCATGATATTTTTATATATTTAAATAAATAATAATAAGTGCTCACTATCAAATCCTATCAATAATGCATCGCATTGCAGAAGATATTTTGTGAATATTTTGTAGTTTGTGAATTGATGTGGGGTACATCACCATACTTTCCTTTTCAGAAGAAGTTAGAACGTCACATTTTTAATAATACACTCCAATTGTTCATGATGCAGACAATTGCAATTGAAATCGAGAAGAAACAAAGACGCCATTGACGAAAATAGACGTAGTAAGGTTAAATTATTTTGGTCAAAATTATTAACAGAATCTATTCTCATCATTTTATTTTATATATGTGGTGTTAATTTGAGAGTTTAGTTTGATGGATATTACTTAATTTCAGCATGAATGCAAAGTAGTAGAATTTGTAATTAAGAAGAGAAAGTAATGTTTGAAAGGGAAAGGAGATAAAAACAAAATAGAAAGGAACAAAAATTGGGTTTGCTTCATTCCTATCTCAAATTTGAATCCAAAAATGTATATGAAGGAGGCCGCTGCAATGCAATCATGAAAATGAGAAAGAGAATTTCAATTTCTCAAAGTTTTTCTTTATCAACAATAAAAAATAAATAAATAGGGATCACTTCAGGGATGGTTCAATCCTTATACAGAAAAACAAGACATCAAACACCTAAAAACGCGTCTACCAACCCAACACACCGGCACCCAAACCAACTCTAACTAGAATCAATGAAACAGCCTCATACAAGCCAAAGGATTTAGAACCCAACTAGAATAAGAGAAATAAACTCTCACAGTTATATTGCTTTTAAATCTTTTTATAATTTTTACTCTAATAAAATAATTATATTTTAATTAATGATTTATTTAATTGTTGATGTTTTTAATATTTTTTATAATATGTGAACCTATTTCAATTTTTTTTTTCAATATTTATGAGCCAATTGGATTACAATAAAATCCAATTATACACGTCGTATAAATCATAAAAAATATTATAGAAAATCAAATGAAGTGTCGATTAAATGAATATTATTAAAATATTCATATATCATTATTCTAATTTTCAACTGGATATTTATTTTGCGCTGATATTGAGAGTTATGTATACTGCTTTCTAAGAAAATTTTCATATTATTAGGTTATTCAGAATAGGAACGAATACTTTATAAGGAAATTAATATAGCATTAATTAAATAAATTTAGTGGTATTGATTTTAATATTTTACAATTTTCACTAATACTTGTAATTTTAAATGTTTTCCAAAATTTAACAATGTTTTTTATATCTTTCTATTTAAAAATTATTTTCAAATATTTTAAATTTAATTTTATGATACATATATATTCAAATTCAAATTATAAAGTTCTGACTGTAATTGTTTTAAAATATGAAAGATTTGATGAGTGAAAAATGATCTTTTAAAGTTTTAATTTCATACATTCTTGTAAACGTGACATATAAATCATAATTTTTTAAGTCGATTATAGAAAATAAAATTAATTATGGATAAAAATATTTAAACAATTATGTATTTTGACAATTAATTATATTAGTTTCATTTTTTATTATAGAAAATATTAAGTTATTATTCGGATGAGGAAGGAGATTAAGTAAATTTCTCACGAAATTTTATTTTAGGTATTATTATTATTATTACTACGTACTAATAATATAATAATAATAATATATTGTTATATACATACAACTTATCTACCAACTAACCATAGATGAAAAATATTTAATGATTCAAGTTATGTTTTTATTACATTTATTAGTTAAAGTTTAATTTTTCAATATATAGTTATTATAAAATAAATTTTTATTATTACTCAATTAGATATTATATTATATCTATTTTGAATGGTATATAAAATTAAGATATTATTAAAGTCTATCTTAATAGAGTGCGTTGATACAGTCTGTCTTAATTAAGTTTATTGAAGTTATTTAAACTATAATATTTATTTGTCACTTTCACCCAACTAAACTATTAACTAATTATTCAAAAAATAATTAACATATATAATGTCTAATTAAAGATTTTTAAAAGAATTTTTTCTTATCTAAATTGAGAAAACTTATTATATTAAATCATGTTGTTGGGCTTGATTGCATGGGTGGGGTGGGTGGGGTTTTTGTTGATAATAATTCAGTTCTACAGTTTCTTTTGTGTGGGGGTGGATGTCTTTGAGAATGGTATTTTTGGGGATAATTATGATGTTAATGATGATTTTCTATATATAATTTGTCCTTTTATAATAAAGTTGATATATTTCTAAAATATTTTATATTTATTAATTAATTTTTTATTAAAAAATATTAAACTTGATTTTATAAAAAAAAGTTTAAAATCATATATCAAGTTCTCTGAATAAGTTAGTTGTCTAAGTTTTGTTTTCTCATCCCTCTTAAATTCTCATTTTTTATAATAAGATCATATCTTCAATAATATGTGAGTTATGGATACTCTTACATGATTAGGTTTCATTTCAGAGGAAATATCTTGTTGCTATGAAAATCTTTCAATTTGAGTTCAACATTAATTTGGTTGGTTAGAAAAAATGTTTTTTTTAATAGCTTGATTCTTGATTTGCAAATAAATAAAAAAGTAATTTGCAATATTGTTGTATTAAGTTTTTTTATTTATTTCTCAGCTGTTGTATTAAGTATGTATTTGGGAAGTGATTAACTATGAAAACTCATGTTTTGCTGAAGTGGGAATTTTTAGTCTTGGGTAGGTATTTTTTCTTTATATATAGAGTTTTGTGTGCTAAAGTTTTGTTATAGTGGTATGAATATGGAAGTAATCTAAAGTAATTGTATTTGGACATTTTAAATCTGCCAAAATGTGTAAAGTGGTTAAGTTTAATCTTAGAACTAGTTTTTAAAAATGATGCAAAATGCACAATTCATTTCAACAAATGGAATTTTGCTAAGAAAATTATATTTGAAGAACCAACTTTACTCTAAAATATTGGCTTAATTAACTTTTTATAAAATTTATTTAATAAATTTAACTGCAAGAGCAATGAGGTAAAACTTTAGTTTTAATTTCGCTTAATTTATTTTATTATTAGCATATTTTCCTCTAGCTATATGATTTCTTTCTCTAAATTATTCATGTTTATATTTTTTTTTTCATTTCCCATCTCTTAAAAAGTATTGACACATTATAATTTGTCTTATATCTTTAAATTTAAGACAACAAGATTTGTTTTTCATATATGATCTTCATAATTTTATCTTTCAATATAGAAAGAAAGAAAGAAATTAAAAATTTGTAAGAAATAGATTGACATCAATGATTTATTGAAAAATGTATACAATATGCTTGTTTTAGTTTAGACATATCCTTATTAATAATGTTTTGCAAGAATCAAGTAAGAGTGGGTTTGTTAAGGTAAGCCAAAACACCAACAAAAGGAGCGTTGATGTAAGTGGTTGGTTCTGATTGGGTGCAATTGTAACGAGAATCCTGAAAGGAATCATCGAATGCTGGTCCTCCAACAACAGCACCTGTGAGAACGTTGGGATTGGGTTCATCTGATTTGAAGAATTCATCTCCATCTCTGCACCCAATGTGTGCTGGGTGTGCATCCAAAGATGCTATCACTGAACCACGATGGTGTATCTTCTCAGGAAACTTGCTTCCAAACCCCACCATGAATGACATTCCCAGTGGATTTTTTCCCAGAATGTAATCAGCCTGCAATCATCACATCATACGCATAATCAAACATGTAATCCAATTCAAGAAGTAGACTTAATCGTAACTCAACCTTAAGCTTATAAAATGAGGTATGATACCTGACGTTTTGCAATATTTATCAGGGTATTCGGATTCACAACTTCTTGCCCACATGGTATTGTTTTATTCACAGCATTCATGTAACGTGCATAAACAATTGAGAGAAATGACAGAGCTGTTGCGTGTTGTAGATTACTTCCTCCAGGTTTGAATAGAAGACCACCTAATCAAAATAGTTTGATAAGTGTCAATATTATACTACAACATTATTAACATTTTTACTCTTTCAGTTTGATACCTTTGGAGTAGGACACTGATTTGGTAGGTGAATTCGGCAGAAAAGAACACATAAGTTTATCTGCATTAGGAATGAAAAGGTCTGCACTGCTTGAATCACCCATCGCCCACTGCAAAAATTCCAAGGATTGAAACTTAATTAGATCAAAATAGAAAATCTTGTAAAAGTTACACCAAAAAAGATTATGAAAGATAACTAACCTGAGAAACAAGCACATTTATCCCAGCCTGTTTGCTATCCCATCCAAAATCAAAAAGACCAGCGTCCATAGTTTGAATGTTTGATTTTACAAAATCCCAATAACTGGCTGTGTTTGTGGCTTTATACAACCACGATGCTCCCCAAATCAACTCATCCTGGTTTATGCATGATAATGGTAATGACTTGTATTTGGTTCTTGGTGAAACAATTATGAATATCATGAGAGTGAAACATTAACACAAACACATACCATGTAGCCGTTAAAATCACAGTAGAAGGGGCATACTCCCTCACCTACGCTGGTATTATAAGATCCACGATATTTGTTTGCAAAGTCAAACACCTAAGAAAGACAAGCTTCTAGAAGGAATTAGTATTAATAACAGTTGGTGAGTATGCATTTAGTGTAAAATTGAAATAATACCTGGATAGCTCTATCAAGAAGAATTTTGGAATAGGAAGCATCGGTTGCCCTAAATGCCATGGAAGATGCTGCAAGTGCTGCTGCAATCTCACCAGCGAGTTCTGAACCTGGCTTCTGAGGAGTGAGAAAGTACGAGGTTCGAGGAGTGTCCATGTCTTCTGGTCTCTCCCAACAGTCATGGTCGGCATTTGGATCTCCAACTTGTGCCACAATAATATTAGGAGACTTTGTGGCTTTAAGGAAATAGTCTGTTCCCCACCTGATTGCATCTAATGCATTGTTCAGCTCCGAACCCATCAGATCTCCAAATTCCACCACACTCCATGATAGCATAGTCGTTGTGAATGCCATTGGAAAATTGAATTTGACATTGTCGCCAGCATCATAGTATCCACCCACCATGTCTATCTGAAACCATTCAGTTTATAGAATGAAACATATATGCACTCTTCAATTACCAACACACATGTTATATTATAGCATAATCATGTAATGAATACTTTCATTCAGTTAATTCATTTATAAAAGTTAAGGAAATGTGTTATTTAGGCTAATTAGTAGTACAAATTTATGTATAATTTATAACATTAAATATATATATATATATATATATATATATATGCTTAACTTTTATATATATATGTACGACAGTCAGAAGTCTCAGCACTAACAATCGTCACACGACCAAATTCATTATGCTTAAACAGAAGATTAATAAGACTAATAAGTGATCAAACATTAGGTAATACACTCTTAATCATGGTTCAAAGTCTTAATCTGACCTAATAACAAAAGACTCATGATAATCATATAAATAGGTACAAATTTTGAGAATAAGGTACATCTTTATTTAGTACTAATAGTACTGCATATCGAATACTGAATACCGAGATTTCACTAAAGCGTCAGAAAACCTTTTGCAGGTACCATTTGAACTAAGAGTTCCCGATGACGAAAAGTAGAGGAGTGAAAGGAGAACGCTTAACCCATTTCAAGAAGAAGGAAGGAGTACTAAATGGACCAACCAAAAATAAAGATAATCATTCTACTTCCAATCTTGTTTGAAAATTATTAATATGTTTATGATTTTAATTTTTTGTTAAAAACAAATAATAGGAAGGTGACTTAGAGTAAAAAGGTAAAAATAGAGAAATAAAATGAGGAATTAATTACACGAATATCCGAGCCATCAGAAAGTGCTGAATCTTTCCGCCATTTCATGCGCTGAGAAGGTGGCAACTTGCCTGACCTCTGACCTTCGAAGAACAAAATGCTCTTTCCTAATGCTTCTTCATAGTTTATCGAATCTTCACTTTTCACTGTAATAATCATCATCATCATCATCACCATAACTGTAATTCCTACTAGCCATGATGTTTTCGACATTGCTACTCTGCAATCTCACCATTCACCTCTTCAACACTATAAATAACAATACACACATATAGAACAACATAAATCTATGTATGGAAAAAATAATTAGTGCTAATTAGTATCTGAAATATTGAAATATTTCTGACAAATAATTACTTAAATTTGTTGTCTTTGAATAGCGGTTGACAACTGTGGAACACTTTCTATTTTTTACATCTTTTTTATTACGATTTTAAATTCAATATTTATGTTAACCGTTATATAAAATTCTGTAATGTTTCAATCACTTCGAGTTTACAGAAGTTTTGCAAAATCAATTATAAAATTTGGAATGTAATAAGCGAATATAGAAAATCAATTATCAATTAAAAGAATTTTTGGAATATTAAAGTATCATGCACCATTTCTGACAGTTAATTACGTTTATTTGCGGTGATAAATATTGTAAGTTAAGTATATATAGTAATTTTCAAGTGTCATAACTTTTTATTTCTTTCTGTATCAATGGATGTTTTGTCAAATAACTACCTTCCTTTATATTTTCTCATTTTCTCACATATTTTACTCACTCTAAATCATACACATTTTTACTGCATAAAAATCATTAAATAAAAATTAATTTTAAAAATAAAAAAATAATTAGTTACTATATTGATTAAGTTAGATACTATCTTAGAGACTTAAAAAAATTATTGATTTCTAAATTAGTTTCTATTATTGATAAATAGTTTTTAAATTGGTATCTAATTAGCTAATAAGATTTTTGCTATCAAATTTAGAATCTAAATAATTGGTAGTTAAAACCAAAACTTTGGTAACTAATTAGATATCAATTTAGAAACTATTTATTAATAATAAAAACTAATTTAGAAACTAATAATTTTTTTATTCTTTAAAATAGTATCTAATTTAGTTAATATATAACACATAATTATTTTTAGTCTCTAAAATTGGTTTCTATTTAATGATTTTTTAGTAGTACTATTTTTAATATATATTTAAAACATTACATTTATACATTATTTTCTATACATTTAAAATAATTATTTTAAGTTATCTCTCTTCATAAATCAAATGTCGTGGGGTTCACCCGAAGGTGTAAAAAAGAAAGTACTATATATACTCCTTCATCTTTTTAAAATATTTTTTTATAAAAGTTGATGTTCTTTAACCCATTCCTAACTATTTTTAGTGTTCAAGAATTTTTCAAATAAATAAAAAAGTAATTTGCAATATTGTTGTATTAAGTTTTTTTTTTATTATTATTTATCAGCTGTTGTATTAAGTATGTATTTGGGAAGTGATTAACTATGAAATCTCATGTTTCGGTGAAGTGGGAAATTTGAGTCTTGGGTAGGTATTTTTTCTTTATATATTGAGTTTTATGTGCTCAAGTTTTGTTATTGTGGTATGAATATGGAAGTAATGTAAAGTAATTGTATTTGGACATTTTAAATCTGCTAAATGTGTAAAGTGGTTAAGTTTAATCTTAGAACTAGTTTTTAAAAATGATGCAAAATGCATAATTCATTTCAACAAATGGAATTTTGTTTAAAAAATTATATTTGAAGAACTAACTTACTCTGAAATATTGGGTTAATTAACTTTTATAAATTTAGGTAATAAATTTAAACCCAAATGCATATATTAACTTTTGTTTTAATTTCGCTTAATTTATTTTAATTCGCTCAGAAAATTTCTAAAAAAATAACAAAAAAACTAAAATTTTATTATTTGCATATTTTTTTTGAAATATATGATTTCTTTCTCTAAATTATTCATGTTTATAATTTTTTTTTCATTTCCCATCTCTTAAAAAGTATTGACACTTTATAATTAGTCTTATATCTTTAAATTTAAGACAACAAATTTGTTTTTCATATATCATTTATAATTTTATCTTTCATCATACCTTCCTTTCACAATTTCATATATAGTAGACCATTTTTCAACTACTTTTAACATAATAGTTAATATATATATATATATTTTAGCAAAGAGGAAAGTCACCTTCCTACAACATACAATTGAACTAGCAACTTAGTCTTTATTTCCTTTTAATCTTAGTTGTTTCCTTTCGTTTTTTACTCGCATTTATCTCGAATGATTTGAATTTTGAATATCCACCTAATTCCATGATTCCCATTTCATCACTCCTATTGGAGTAAATACATGTTTTCATAAATATCGTGATCAATAACAGATGTTCTTAACAGTATTATTGAACTTGATCCATGACCACACAAAATAAATAAATATATATATATATATATTATTTTAAAAATTATAATGAAATGATTATTTGTATTAAGAAACATTAAAAAGACAATGGAACATTGAAAATTATTGAATAAGAATTATCCATCTTAGGTATAAGAGATATATATATAAGAAGAGGAGAGACAGAAAACAAACATAAGTAGGAGGTATGGTGAGAAAGAAAGAAAGTGAAAGAAGAAAATTGAAGATTTGTAAGAAATAAATTGATATCAATGATTTATTGAAAATTATATACAATATGTTTGTTTTGTTTTACACATATACTTATTAATAATGTTTTGCAAGGATCAAGTAATAGTGGGTTTGTTGAGGTAAGCCAAAACACCAACAAAAGGAGCGTTGATGTAAGTGGTTGGTTCTGATTGGGTGATAATGGAACGGGAATCCTGAAAGGAATCATCGAATGCTGGTCCTCCAACAACAGCACCTGTGAGAACGTTGGGATTGGGTTCATCTGATTTGAAGAATTTATCTCCATCTCTACACCCAACGTGTTGTGGGTGTGTATCCAAAGATGGTATCACTGAACCACGATGGTGTATCTTCTTAGGAAACTTGCTTCCAAACCCCACCATGTATGACATTCCCATTGGATTTTTCCCCAGAATGTAATCAGCCTGCAATCATATCATATGCATAATCAAACAAATCATCGGATTATTTCATATAAGAGTATTAGTGATCTCAAACCTAAAACATTCAGTATAGTCAAAATATGTGAACTCTTAGTTAGTGTGTAATCTGTCTTTCTTTCTTTCTTTCTTTCTGAGGTATTCTCTTGTATATATATTAAAGTTTCTATCCTATCTCTTTTGTATCTGGTCTTATTATTGACATAATTCAATAATTAAATATTGTGATTATTCAGAATCCTTTGATTTACACTGATACGATATTAATGTCCTTAAATATGAATATCGGTAGGATGATCTGTTTATACATAATATTGAACTCGACCCATGACGTACACATATATATAATCCAATTTTAAATTTTAGTTATAACTTAACTTTATAAAATTTGCTAATAAGTTACCTGATGTTTTGCAATATTTATCAGGGTATTTGGATTCACAACTTGTTGACCACAAGGTATTGTTTTCTTCACAGCATTCATGTACCGTGCATAAACAATTAAGAGAAATGACATAGATGTTGCATGTTGTAGATTACTTCCTCCAGGTTTGAATAGAAGACCACCTAATCATGTGTGAATTTAGCAATATTATACAACAACATTATAAACATTTTTACTCTTTCATTAATTCTTAATGATGTTATTTGATACCTTTAGAGTAGGAGACTGATTTGGTAGGTGAATTCGGCAGAAAAGAACACATAAGTTTATCTGCATTAGGGATGAAAAGGTGTGCAGTGGCTGAATCACCCATCGCCCACTGCCAAGATTCCAAAATTTATTTAGATCAAAATAAAAAATCTTGTAAGAACTTGAATCAAAAGTTACACCAAAGAAAACCTATGAAAGATAACTAACCTGAGAAACAAGCACATTTATGCCAGCATGTTTTCCATCCCATCCAAAATCGAAAAGACCAGCGTCCAATGTTTGAATGTTTGATTTTACAAAATCCCAATAATTGGCTGTTTTTGTGGCTTTATACAACCATGATGCTCCCCAAATCAACTCATCCTGGTTTTTGCATGATAATGGTAATGATTTGTATTCGGTTCTTTGTGAAACAATTATGAATATCATACGAGAGTGAAACACTAACACAAACACATACCATGTAGCCGTTAAAATCACAGTAGAAGGGGCATGCTCCCTCACCTACGCTCGTATTATAAGATCCACGAAATTTGTTTCCAAAGTCAAACACCTAAGAAAGACAAGTTTTCAAAAGGACTTAGTATTCATTTTTATAGTATAGATATTAACCTGGACACTGATCCAACATGAACACGAAGATACATATAATCTTTAAAATGTAAGACACAGAAATACGAATCTATATATTATATAATTAGAAATTATATAAATTGATAATAAAAATTTATGTATACAAATATGTTTTAGTTTTTTAATAGAAAAATGTTTTTCATTACTGGTTCAAAAGAATTTATTCCTTATTTTTATAATCATAATAAAAATTTATACAATAAATTTGAGTTTTTAAAAAATTAATGCATTTTTTCTTTTTAAAATTGTGTTAAAATCGTGCTTGAATTGTCATAAATTTAACAAATGTTTTTTAAATAAGACATTTTACCAATACCTATCGTATAAATATCATATGAATATTGATGTCCGTATGTTCAACATAAACACACCATTTAAGAGACGTGTTTGAGGTTAATAATAGTTGGTGAGTATGTAAAATTGAAATAATACCTGGATAGCTCTACTAAGAAGAATTTTGGAATAGGAAGCATCGGTTGTCCTAAATGCCATGGAAGATGCTGCAAGTGCTGCTGCAATCTCACCAGCGAGTTCCGAACCTGGCTTCTTAGGAGTGAGAAAGTACGAGGTTCGAGGAGTGTCCATGTCTTCTGGTCTCTCCCAACAGTCATGGTCGGCATTTGGATTTCCAACTTGTGCCACAACAATATTAGGAAACTTTGTGGATTTAAGGAAATAGTCTGTTCCCCACCTGATTGCGTCTAACGCATTTTTTTGCTCCGAACCCATCAGACCTCCAAATTCTACCACACTCCATGCTAGCATAGTCGTTGTGAATGCCATTGGAAAATTGAATTTTACGTTGTCGCCAGCATCATAGTATCCACCCACCATGTCTATCTGAAACCATTCAGTTTATAGAATGATACATATATGCACTCTTCAATTACCAACACACATGTTTAATTATAGTGATAATCATGTAATGAATACTTTCATTTAGTTACTAATTATTTTATTCATTGCTGATAAAAAAAAAAACTTTCATTCAGTTAACTCATTTATAAAAGTTAAACAAATGTGTTGTTTAGGCTGTTTAGTAAGTAGTATAAATTTATGTATAATTTATAAATAATCTATAATATGTATATTGTATCTGTCGAGTCCATACGAAAGCTAAAAGTCTCAAAATACGGTTAGGGTCGATAGACATAACTAAATTCATTATGTCTATACAGAGGAATAATAAGACTAATTAGTGATCAAACATTAGGTAATACACTCTTAATCATTGTTCAAATTCTTAATTCGGTCAAATAACAAAGAGTTCATGATAATCATATAAATAGACACACATTTTGATAATAAGATATATATTCATTTAGTATTAATAAAACTGAACACCTTACTTGACCGTTAGAGTGCATTTTGCAGGTACCATTCGAACTAGTAGTTCATGAGTAAGAAAAATAGATGAGTGAAAGAAGAACGCTAAGACCATTTCAAAAAGAATGAAGAAGAGATAGACCGACTGATCAAGAAGGAAAACAATCGATTATCTTGGTTCCAATCTCGTTTGAATATATATATATATATATATATATATATATATATATATATATATATATATATATATTTTTTTTTTTTTTTTTTTTTTTTTTTTTTTTTTTTTAAAAATATAACATAGAAAAATAAAAAAAATATTTTTATATATATATTCAAGATATATG